>Ga0210039_1000047_pt1 | contig 145356 bp, 130 predicted proteins | sample CryGeyCG2114_250_3_FD_185460 | JGI IMG/M metagenome (GOLD analysis project Ga0210039, IMG submission 185460) | Groundwater microbial communities from aquifer - Crystal Geyser CG17_big_fil_post_rev_8/21/14_2.50 (SPAdes) (version 2) | ecosystem: Environmental > Aquatic > Deep subsurface >...
GATAATTCTTAACTATATTTGACATAGATATTGGGTTGGTTTAGTCACTATTAAGATACTGAATATCAGTATCTTAATCCAATATCTGAGCCTATATTTTATACAAAACCTATTTCACCCAACGGGTATTCTAATTCTTGCAATGCATTATTTTTGGCTTCGCGAAGTACTCTTTCGTAAGTGCCAGAGCGGCCACCAACTAAGTCGGTGATGCTAGCAAAAATATCTTTGAAGAGGTTGGCGCCAATAATGGCCTCTCCTGTAATTACGCCATGGTATTTAGTAATTGAATGACCTTCAATAGATGGAGTGGTTGTTAGAATCATGTTGTTTTGAGTTAAGTTTTAAATGATACACCGTGCTCAAAAAAGAGCACGACTATACATGCGTAAACCTTTCGATCAAAGTTTTGTGATCTGGATAAGCGGAAGTGAGCTCGGAGCGATCGGCTAAATGGAAATCCTCAAACTCAAAACCTGGGGCAACCGTGCAGCCTACTAGGATATAATCACCAGAGATAATCTCGGCAGCAAACCAATAATGCTTCGGGATGACCACTTGGAATTGTTCACCTGCTTCTAAATCAATTCCTATGGTTTTAGTACTCAAATCCCCTTGTGGAGAAATAAAATGAATTTTAGCAGCGCCACCTGTGTGGAAATGCCAAATTTCATCTGAATTGAGCCGATGAAAATTAGAATTGCTTTCAGCGGTCAATAAAAAGTAAATAGAAGTGCCAAATACCCTAGAAGACTTATAACGATCGGGCAGTTTGAACTCATGCAATCGGTCTTTCGAGCGATAGGTTTCTTTGTAATAACCGCCTTCAGGATGTGCCTGTAATTCAAGCTTATCTATCCAATATTGAGCAGATTTAGTCATCAATCAGTCTTAATTAAAATCTTTGAATCTTACTTTTGTGAAGCCATTTCAACATTACAGATGATTTCAATCATTGGAGCAACAGAGCCACCAGCACCTGAAACACCAAATTCATTTCTATCAACCGTGCCTATAAGCTGGAAACCCGCTTTTTTACCACCGTCTCTGGTATCGATTGTGCCAATATGCTCGGCCTCAAGCACTACTTCTTTTGTGTTTCCTCTCATGGTCAGGTTGCCCACCACTTTGTACTTGTTTTCGCCAGATTTGGTAAACGAAGTGCTTTCAAATTTAATTGTAGGGTGGTTTTCCATATCAAAAAAATCAGCGGACTTTAGGTGATTGTCCCTTCCCTCAACCCCTGTGTTAATACTCGATACTTGGGCTGTGAATGAAACTTTTGCATTGCTAAAATCTTCTGCTGTGCCTCCTTCAACTGTGGCTTCAAATGAAGTAAACCGTCCATTGACGAAAGAAATCCCTGAATGTTTGGCATTAAAAAGAATGCTTGAATGGGCAGGGTCTAATTTCCAGCTTTGGGCTTTTACCGTGCTTACAGAAAACAAGCTGAAACATATTAGAAGGGGTAAGATGATTTTTTTCATGAGAAAAATTTTAAAGTCTTTGGATTGAAATTAGTGATTTTATCGTCACCAACACATCTTTTGAAGGTGTTGACTTAATTTTTTGGGCCGAAGCCGAATTTTTGAACAAATAGATTTAAAAGCGCCATTTGGTTTTTGGTCCTTACCAAGTTTTCATCCTCAAAGGTGATTTTATAATAAACATCGCCATTGAGGTAATCCGTAAGAAATCGAACAGCCATTATATAAGTCATATAAATGCCACCAAAATAGAGATTTTCTTTTTCAATTGGTGAAATAAATGAAGCAACCGATTTCATGAAGCCTTCTGTTAGTGCTTCAAAGATTTCATCCCTGAAAACGATTTGCTTCAAATCTCTTTCTGATTCTTTGGTGGGTGAAATACAGGTACGCATTAAATCCCCAAAATCATAGAGCATGCTTCCTCCACCTACGGTATCTAAATCAATTACATATTGGAAGGATGAGGTTGTTCTGTTCAGTAAAATGTTGTCAATTTTTGTGTCGTTGTGACACACTCTCAATGGTAATCCATTGAGCCAGAGTGAATTCATTTTTTCGTTGATCCAAGCGAATGACTCGACTTGCTCAACCAAGTTGGTTATTGAATTTAATCGTGCAGCCTTATCTTTTTCCTTCGCTTCGGCTAACTGATTGAGTCTTAATTCAAGATTATGGAAGCCTGGGATTACTTCTTTGAAATCAGCAGGATTGAGCGAGTTGGTTTGCTTCAAAAACTCTCCAAAACCATAGGCTGCTTCAAAAGCCTCGTTATTTGATTCAACGCTAGAAGGTGCATAGGCTTCTGCAATAAAGCGCTGCATTCTAAAAACACCATTTTCGGTAAAGAGAGCGCTTCCGCCTTCTTCTGTCAAAACTTCTTCTACCAATATCGAAGTATCGGGCAGGGCATTGAGCAACTTTCGGTTCTCAACAATATGCTCAACCAAAGGGAAAACAGATTGATTGATTTTTTGAAGAAGATATTCCGATTTTTCGCAAGTTACTTTCCAAGTAGCGTTGATATGGCCTCCACCAAAAGGTGTGATGGAGACCACTTTATCCTTGATTTGAAAGCGTGAAGCCGTTTCAGAAACGACTTTCATTAACCTACTTTTGATGGATATTTACCATCGGCTATCATTTTGTTAATTCCGTTTACCACGTGTGGTTTATCTTCTTGATAAGTAACGCCAAGCCAAGAAGCTGAAGTAGGTACCACTTTTACTGTGGCCTTGCCTTCTTTCATCAAGTTGTCTACTTCAACAGGGATAAAGCACTCTGCTTTTGGGTTTTCATGATTCTGCTTTACGAAATCAATGAATTTTTCTTCGAAGTCACCAAGCACGGAAGTTGGGAAGCCCCAGAAGTTCATAGATACATAGGTTTTTGGATCGAGTGTATGACGAACACCATCTTCTTCGTAAGAAATCTCATCTCCATCTTTGCTGATAGAAAGGGTTTCTTTGATGCCAGTAAGGTTCATGTTGGCGTCTACTTGGCAAACACCACGATTCACAGTGCCATGATCCGATAATGTATTCACTAATCCATAACCCATGATCAAATGCTCGTTAGGTTTTAACGCTTTCATGGCTACAACCACTTCGGTAAATGATTCTTGACCGTAATAATCATCGGCATTGATGACTACGAAAGGCTCGTTGATCAAGTGTTTTGCGGCTAAAATCGCATGTGTGGTTCCCCATGGTTTTTTGCGATTGGCCTCATAAGGAGCAGTGTGTTGGGTGTATTCATTTTGAAAGGCATATTCCATTTTGATTTTTCCTTGAAACCTGTCTTTATAATGATCGTCAAAGGCATCTTTCAAATCCGTTCTTATAATAAACACCACTTTAGAGAAGCCAGCATTGATGGCATCATGGATTGAATAATCCATAATAATCTCTCCATTTGGGCCAATTCCATCCAATTGTTTATTGCCACCATATCGGCTACCCATACCGGCTGCCAGAACTACTAAAGTCAAATCCATTTTCTGCTCGATTTTAATTATACTTGTTGGTTCGAAGTTGTCGAAAAAGACAAGACAAGTCAATTTAAGAAATCATTATTATGCATTTGGCCTCACTGGATTGGATCATCATCATCTCATTTTTTGTTGTTTTCTTGCTTATAGGCATCAAGGTGTCCAAAAAAGCAGGAACGAGCTCGAAAGAATTTTTTTTATCAGGAAGGAATATGCCATGGTGGCTTTTGGGAATTTCCATGGTTGCCACCACATTTTCGGCTGATACACCCAACTTGGTCACTGATATTGTCAGGCAAAATGGAGTAGCTGGTAACTGGGTTTGGTGGGCTTTCTTGATTACGGGAATGCTTACAGTTTTTGTTTACGCCAAACTCTGGCGCAAATCCGGTGTACTTACCGACCTTGAATTTTATGAAACCCGATACAGCGGAAAGGAAGCTGCTTTTTTAAGAGGCTTTAGGGCCATCTACCTTGGTGTATTCTTCAATGTGATGATCATGGCCTCGGTGTCTTTGGCTGCCATTAAGATTGGCGAGGTCATGTTTGGGCTTGAGCCATGGAAAACCATTGTATATGCCTCAGTAATTACTGTGGCTTATAGTTCTATGGGCGGACTTAGAGGCGTAATTTTAACCGACTTCCTCCAGTTTTTAGTGGCCATGGTGGGTTCTATAGCAGCGGCTATTTACATTGTCAATTTGCCAGAAGTAGGCGGTTTAACGGAATTATTGGCGCACGAAAATGTTAAAGATAAGCTCGATCTTATTCCTGATTTTAATAATAGAGAATTGTTCATCACGCTGTTGGTGATTCCAATTGCGGTGCAATGGTGGAGCGTTTGGTATCCAGGAGCAGAACCAGGTGGGGGAGGCTATATCGCACAGCGAATGCTTTCTGCCAAAGACGAGAAGAACGCAGTTTCAGCCACATTGCTTTTCAACATTACTCATTATGCATTGCGCCCTTGGCCATGGATTTTAATTGCTTTGGCTTCCTTGGTGGTTTTTCCAGATTTAGATGCGATTAGAACGGCCTTCCCAAATATTTCTGAAGGCAAAATAGGGAATGATCTCGGCTATTCTGCCATGTTGCTTTCGTTGCCTGCTGGCTTATTGGGCGTAGTAATCGCTTCTCTGATTGCCGCTTTCATGTCTACCATTTCTACTCATTTGAACTGGGGTTCGTCTTATATTGCTTATGATTTCTACCAGCGATTTGTGAAGCCAGAAGCGAGCGAAAAGGAATTGGTAAATGTAGGAAGGATTTCTACGGTGCTGCTCATGGTTTTTGCAGGACTTTTTGCTTTGGTGCTGACCAGCGCTTATAATGCCTTTCAGATTTTACTATCGATTGGCGCAGGAACGGGCTCAATTTTTATTCTGAGATGGTTTTGGTGGAGGATCAATGCCTATTCTGAAATCGCAGGGATGACGATGTCATTTATATTGGCATTGCTTTTTAACAAAGATATTGGCCCAGAGATTTTCTCATCTATTCCAGATGATTACAAATTACTATTAAGCGTGGGCATTACCACCGTAACATGGCTCTTGGTGACCTTAACTACCAGACCTACTGACTACAAGAAATTGGCAACTTTCTTTAACTCCGTGCGACCTTATGGTATGGGATGGAATGGCTTTAAGAAAATTGCCAAGACAGAAGGAATTGCCCTCGAATCCAAAATTGGCAGTTTCAGCATCGACCTTTTGGCCATGTTTTTGGGAATTGTGATTGTTTATGCAGCCCTGTTTGCGACTGGAATGTTTATCTATGGCAACATTACGACTGCGCTAATTCTTTCAGGAATTACACTAATAGGCGTACTTCTACTGATGAAGACCTGGAAGAAGTTGACCTTTTAAAAAGCAAAATCCTTCAACAGATAGATTAAGCTGTTGAAGGATTTTAAAGTTTTTTGATGGGCGATTATTTTCTCAAAAAGGTATTTACGGCATCTGTATATCGTGCTCTGTATTGAGGAAGTGTATATATCTGTACATGATCAGCTCCTTCAAATAACTCAGCTTGCACGTTGCCTAAGCCCTTTATTTCGGCTTCCAAAATAGCGGCTGGAGTGGTTTTATCGCCATTGCCGTACAATACTAAAGTGGGTAGCGGATGCGCTGTGAGTAAGTAGGACAACTTCATGTTTTGCCCCCAATCATCGATCACATGATCAAATTTATTGAACGACATATTGAAGATAAATTCAGGAATGCCCATTTCATCGCTGGCCACTTTCGAGGTTTCGTAAATATTGCTGAGCGGGCTGGCTAAAATAAGTTTATCTACTACAAGCCCTTCATTTTTACAATAATCGATTAAGTCGGGTCTATTCACGGCAGTGGCACTGGCCATTGCGCCCATCGAAAAACCCCAAAGCACAAAGTGCGTTTGGTTAAAATTCTTTTTAAGCATGGCCATTGAACCTACAATGTCTTCGGCAAATTCATAACCTAAGGCGGTTTTGGCATCTTCAGACTTTCCTGAGTTTCTTAAATCAGGAATGAAAATATTGTAAAGTGAGTCTAAACCTGTTTCTTTGATCAAAGCCAAATACTTCATGGTTTTCAATCGGTTTGAAGTGCGACCGTGATTGATCATTAAAGTCCTGGTGATGCTATCTTTTGAAGCTGGAATATACCAGCCATTCAATTTGATTCCATCGAAAAGCGTTTCATAGTCTAATTCAGCATAATTCGAAAAACCGTAGTCAGCAGGATCTCTATTGTCTCCAATCTCGAATTTTGCCACCATTTCTGGATTATCAAGAACAGATTCAAAAGTGTAGCGATCGTAATCGGTAATCATGCTGACCGTGTATGGCAAAACCAAAAAATAGAATGCCGCGATCACCAGCAACAAGCCAATGATCATGATTTTGAAAAACTTCTTCATAGCTTAATTTTTAGAGAGTGAAGCGAGTAAATATAATACTGCCATTCGAATAGCAACCCCATTTTCAACCTGATCAAGGATGATGGCGTGGTCAGAATCAGCGACATCTGAATTCAATTCTACGCCTCGGTTAATGGGGCCTGGGTGCATGATTACAATTTCTTTATTGAGCGAGTCGAGCAACTTTTTATTTACCCCATAGTACAAAGAGTACTCTCTTAGAGAAGGAAAGTATTTGATCTGCTGGCGCTCAAGTTGAATGCGAAGTACATTGGCGACATCGCACCATTCTAATGCTTTCCTAACATTCAACTCAACTTTTACTCCTAAAGAGGTAATGTGTTTTGGCAGCAAAGTAATTGGCCCACAAACCATGACCTCTGCACCTAATTTTTTGAGTGCGAAGATGTTTGAAAGTGCTACGCGAGAGTGCAGGATATCTCCAATGATTGCTACTTTCTTTCCTGCAACTCCTCCCAATTTTTCTCTGATCGAAAAGGTATCCAACAAAGCTTGAGTAGGATGTTCGTGCGTTCCATCGCCTGCGTTGACAATGTTGGCTTTGATGTGTTTGGATAGAAAGTGAGGCGCACCTGGGCTAGAATGTCGCATCACGATCATATCTACCTTCATCGATAAGATATTGTTGACCGTGTCGAGCAGGGTTTCTCCCTTTTTTACGGAGCTATTGCTTGAAGAAAAATTGAGAATATCTGCCGAAAGCCTCTTCTCTGCCAGTTCGAACGAGAGTTTTGTTCGTGTCGAATTTTCAAAGAAAACATTGGCTATGGTAATGTCTCTTAGTGAAGGTACTTTTTTGATTGGCCTATTAATAACGTCCTTGAATTCATCGGCAGTTTGAAAAATAAGCTCAATATCTTCAGGAGTTAAATCCTTAATTCCTAAAAGATGTTTGACACTTAGTTGCTCCTGCATTATTGTTCTTCGTTAGTAATTAGCCATACATTATCATCGGCAACGCCTTGTTCCACCCACTCTACCAATACCTTTTGAGAATCAAGCGTATTGACTTGACTGCCAAAGTAGTCTGGCTTTACGGGCACATGCCTTGAGTATTTTCTTTCGACCAAAACCATAAGTTCTACTTTGGCAGGTCTGCCATAGGCAATCATGGCATCCATTGCTGCTCTAATGGACCTTCCTGTATAGAATACATCATCAATTAGTATCACCTTTTTGCCTTCGATCAAGAAATCGATTTTGGTTTCATTGGCTCTTTTTGGAGATTCTCTTCGCCTGAAGTCGTCACGATAGAATGTAGAATCCAGATAACCCAACTCAATTTCAGCTTTGGTAAATTCTAACAATCTGGCTTTGATCCGTTCGGCAAAATAGATGCCCCTTGGCTGAAGACCAAGAAATACGGTATTTTCAAAATTCTGGTGGTTTTCTATCAGTTCCTGACAGAGTCGGCCGATTGTGATGGCCAGTTGAGGATGTCCTAGAAGGAGTCTGCGTTGCATTTCAAGTGTCAAAGATACTAAAAGGATTGTCTAGTGGAACAGTTCATTGCAATTAATCGAGGCCTTTTGCTTTTTCGGCCACGCTGATCGTGACTTTGTTGATAAAAAATACCTTTTTCTGGTCTGCAGATTCTCCTTTAGTTCTAATGTTTTGGACTCCTGAAACGAGAAAATGGTTGTCGTACCACTTTATAGTGCGTAGGCTATTTTCATTTTCATAGCGTAATACATCGTTTTCGGTTCTTAAAGCGATTTCGCTCACGAGCGGTTCTTGAGTACTCGTGCTGTCCATCAATTTGCCACGCAGCTCTTCTTTAGAATAGTATAAGTACACGGCTCGGTTATCGAGCCATTGCAGCTCACCCATGTTCACGGGCATTCCATTCATTTCTTTATCTATTTCTGCCCAATCATCCCATAGTATTTGACCTTGTTTGTCCATCACCAAAGTATAGGCATGCGAGAATTCAAAGTCAAAGGTGCCCATATTGCCCAAGCTGTTGTTGCTTAAGGGATCGTTGTAATTGTTGATTCCTCTGTAATTATAATTCCTACCTACCCCATCATACCCTCCATAGCGACTATTGATATCGTCTATATGGGTGAAGCCTTTGATGAATTCCCCGAAAAACACATAGTGGTCATCGTCTTCCATTAATTCCGATAGCAGGGGATGGACCCTGTAACGTACTTCCTTGCCCGCTTTTTTGGCATTGAGGGCCTTCTTCCTGTATTTCTCCGCTTTCTTTTCACCCAGATAAGAGAAAAAATGATTCAGCTCGCCAAAACTTAAGTATTGCATTGATTGCTCGCCCACTCTATCCACGTGGTTGATGTAAATTCCTGCTGGGTTGCTGTCTGACTTGAAGCCATAAAGCCCAGTAACCACCTGGCTAATGTCGTTTATGGAAGAGGAGATTCCATTGATCAGGCTATATTCGGGCTTGGTCAGCAGTTCGTAGTCTCTCACAGGATTGCCCAGATAGTCATAGGTATTGACGATGATTGTTTTGTCTCGGGCCAAGTTAAATTGACTTACCAGAACGTTGAAAGTGAGTCCATCCTTATTCACTTTGACTTCAATCAACTTTGAATCGTTTTTAAAAACGTTGGGCAGCGTCCTTATTTTGTCGTTTTCTAAGTCATAAGCCATGACCACCGGCCTTCCGTCATGATAGCCACCAATTACCGCAGAGTTTTGTACGACTTCAAACTCTTCTATTTCAATTTCGAGCAAATCTTTAGCTTCATGAGAAATGATTTGCCGACTTTGGTTGTCAATCACTAGCACCTTTACTTTAGTTTGAGCAGGTGAGTTTTGGAGCAATAAATAGGTTTTGTTATTGGTGTAGTGGTAGCCAAGTAATCTAAATTCTCGCTGTACTTTGATGCTGTCTTCCCAAACAAGCTTCAGGTCAGTATCCATTTGAGAAATTACCAAGGGGTATTCTTTTCCTTGAGAGGCCAAAAGTGATTGCACCAATAAAAAGCCTTGTTCTTCCGTGGAAATAGCAAAAGGCGCATCATTGCGCCAATCAAAATCCATTTCGAAACGGCCGTTATGCTCGATTTGTGCCACCAAACTTTGGGTGAATAAGCATAAGAAAAGAAAAAGCTTTTTTTTCACTGCTCTTGAGATTTAGAAATGATGATGTCGAAGGCATCTTTGGTCACGGACTGAACAGACAGCCTCGATAATCTAAGCAAATCCATTTGGCCCAATCTTTCATCTGCCTTAACCTCTTCTAACGTGACGGGCTTCTTGAGTTTTTCTTTTGCAACAAAATCCACCACTACCCAACGGTCATCGTCTATGGTGGGGTCGGGGTAATGTTCTTTTACGCACTCGGCAATGCCCACAATTGCTTTTTCATTTACGCTATGATAAAAAAGGGCCAAGTCGCCAACTTTCATTGCTTTCAGGTTGTTTCTGGCAGTGTAGTTCCTAACACCATCCCAAAGATCGGGGCCTTTTGCTACAAGATCGTCCCAAGAGTAAGTGTTAGGTTCTGATTTGATCAACCAATAATTCATAAAGACTTATTTTTAATTTAGCTTTCGATTGAATTTATGAAATGTTCTATGATATAAAAAGGAACGCTCAATTTCAATCCATTTAATGATTAACCACTGCTGCTTTGGACAATAATACCATTCTTAAACAACTCAAACTTCTGGCAGCCCTTATGGAACTGCACGATGAAAACAGCTTCAAAATCAGGGGGTACCAAAATGCAATTTTCAACCTCGATAAAACGGACATCGAACTTGGTGAACTTTCTTTAGAAGCTTTGGAAAAAATTGACGGCATAGGTAAGAGCATCGCAAAAACGATTAGCGAGATCAATACCAATGGAGTTTCTGTTTCACTGCAAGAATACCTCAATACTACTCCTCAAGGAATCGTAGAATTGCTCGACATTAAAGGGATTGGCCCAAAGAAAATCAAGGTGCTTTGGAAGGAATTGGGGATAGAAAGTGGTCATGAATTGAAAGAAGCTGCAAATGCAGGGCTTGTAGCTAAACTGAAAGGCTTTGGCGATAAAACCCAGCAGACCATTATTAACGCCTTGGAATTTAAAGAGGCCAATGCCAACAAATTGCATTATGCCGATGCAGAACAACTTGTTTCGGAAATCATTGAGCGGCTGAAATCCATTCAACCCGAGATCATTTGCGAAGCTACCGGTGAAATCCGAAGGAAAATGGAAGTAATTGAGCTCATAGATATTTTGGTTGGGCTCAATGATATTGATGCTTTGGAAGAAGCTTTAGACGAATCAGAAGATTTTGAGCAAATACTGGAATTATCAGGGCCAATTACATGGAGAGGCCACTTTAAAGAACTCCGCATTCCTGTTCAGCTTTCCTATTGCGATAAAAGGGCATTTGTTACCGAGCAATTTCTGAGAACAGGAAATGCCAACCACATCAATGAAATCGTCAAGGATAAGTTGAGCTTAAAAGACATTGCTAAACAGGGTAATTTCTCGAGTGAAGCCGAGATTTATAAAGCCGCTAATTTTGCTTTTATAGCTCCCGAAATGCGAGAAGGTACTTTCGAAATTGAGGCAGCCAAAAACGGAACACTTCCAAATTTGGTCGAAATGAAAGACTTGAAGGGTATTTTGCATAATCATTCCACTTACAGTGATGGTAAACATTCGCTCGAACAAATGGCGGTGCATTGCAAAAACCTTGGCTATGAATATTTAGGAATTTGCGATCATAGCAAGTCAGCCTTCTACGCGAATGGATTGAATGAAGATCGACTACTTCAGCAACATGCCGAAATTGATGCACTCAACAAGAAACTGTCGCCCTTCAAAATTTTCAAGGGCATTGAGTCTGATATTCTCTATGATGGAAATCTTGATTACGACAACCAAGTACTCGCTAGTTTCGACTTTATTGTAGCTTCTGTACATTCTATTTTGAACATGAAGTTAGAAAAGGCAACTCAACGACTGCTCACTGCGATTGAAAATCCCTATACCACCATTTTAGGCCACCCAACAGGACGACTTTTGCTAAGACGAGAAGGCTACCCGATAGACCATAAAGCAGTAATTGATCATTGTGCCAAGCATAATGTGGTGATCGAGATCAATGCAAATCCTTGGCGTTTGGATTTGGACTGGCGATGGGTGCATTATGCCCTTGAACAAGGGGTGAAGCTTTCCCTCAATCCCGATGCCCACGAGATGGAAGGCTATGATGATATGTATTACGGTTTGTTGGCAGGCAGAAAGGGAGGGCTAACAGCTGATATGACTTTCAATGCGCTCAGTGCCGAAGAGATTGGGAAGTATTTTGAAGAAAGAAAATCCAAAATAAGCCCTCATGCCTAAACAGAAAATACTGATTCTTCGCTTTTCTTCCATTGGTGATATTGTGCTCACAACACCCATCGTTCGCGCCTTAAAAACCCAGTTGGAAGATGCCGAGGTTCATTTCTGTACCAAAAATCAATTCGCTCCAATTTTGGAAGCCAACCCATACATTGATAAGATTCATTTGCTTGAGGATGATTTAGGTGAGCTGATTCAGCAGCTCAAAGCTGAAAAATTTGATCATATCATAGACTTGCACAATAACCTGCGGACAAGAATCATCAAGCTGCGCCTGAGCAAACCGAGCCAATCTTTCGACAAGCTGAATTGGGAGAAATGGCTGATTGTGAATTTCAAAATCAACAAGCTTCCTAATGTTCATATTGTAGATCGCTACTATGATACAGCCATTCCTTTGGGTATTAAAAAAGACAACTTGGGGCTCGACTATTTTATTCCTGAAAAAGACGAGGTTGAGAAGGACTGGTTGCCTGAAACACATAGAAATGGCTACGTGGCTTTCGCCATTGGCGGGCAGTTAAATACCAAAAAACTTCCAGTAGATAGAATTATCGAACTTTGCGATAAAATCAATAAGCCCATTATAGTTTTGGGCGGAAAAGAAGATGCAGCGGTTGGCGAGCGTCTTGAAGATTTTTTTAACCGAAAACATGATCTTGAGGACATGAAAAAACCATTGGAGGAATTGGGGAAGAAAGCCATCATTTACAATGCTTGCGGCAAGTTCAATCTCAATCAATCCGCTTCGATTTTAAAAGGAGCCTCTCATGTTTTTTCTCACGATACAGGCTTAATGCATATAGCAGCCGCATTCAAAAAGAACATCTTTTCCATTTGGGGCAATACCATTCCAGAATTTGGTATGTATCCTTATCAAACCAAATTCACCATTTTGGAAAATAAAAAAATCGATTGTAGGCCATGTTCTAAAATTGGCTTTGATAAATGCCCCAAAGGGCACTTCAATTGTATGAACGGAATCATCTTTGACTTTTGGCTTCCATGAAATATCAACGCTTGCAACGCGCCTCCTTAGTTTTATTCGCGGCTTCCGTACTTTTGGAAGTAGGTATGAGATCAAACAAAATACAATTTGATGATGAACCTCTTATGCTTGGTATTTCCTTGGCATTGGTGCTCGTATCAATTGCAATGAACGTGAGTATTGTCAGAAAAATGGGAGTACCTCAAAAAGTTAAAACGGTGAGTCAGTGGATTGGTATTGCCGTGAGTGTTTATGCCTTTTTGTTGTATGTAGTGATTCCTTAGTAAAGAATTTAGCGAATCCACATCACTCCATCTTCAAAATGGCTCAAAATCACTGATCGATCCATAATGAAATACAATAATTTTCTTTATTATCTTCTATCTTTGGGTCAAAGTCAACCTTAAATGATGCTTAAAAAAATACTTTTGCTTGGTTCAGGCGAGCTGGGCAAAGAATTCACGATTTCGTGTCAGCGATTGGGCCAGCATGTAATTGCAGTGGATAGCTATATTAATGCCCCGGCAATGCAGGTGGCTGACGAATTTGAGGTAATTAATATGCTCGATGGTCAGGAACTCGACAAATTAATCGCAAAACATCGACCTGATATCATTGTCCCAGAGATTGAGGCCATCCGAACAGAGAGGCTCTATGATTACGAAGCCAGCGGTATTCAGGTAGTGCCGAGTGCAAAAGCAGCCAATTTTACCATGAACAGAAAATCCATCAGGGATTTGGCAGCCAAAGAACTTAAAGTAAAAACCCCAAAATACCTCTATGCCTCAAGTTTGGATGAATTGATTATTTCTGTCAATAAAATTGGGGTGCCTTGTGTCATCAAACCATTGATGTCGTCATCTGGAAAAGGACAATCCGTTATTAAAACCAAAACGGATATTGAAACGGCATGGAAAGCGGCCGGAAAAGGACGAGGAGACTCGGGTAAGGTAATCGTTGAAGAATTTGTAGCCTTCGAATCAGAAATTACCCTGCTCACCGTGACCCAAATGAATGGAGAAACCCTTTTCTGCCAGCCCATTGGCCATCGCCAAGAAAGAGGGGACTATATGGAGAGCTGGCAACCCGCATTAGTGAGCCAAGCGCAACTGGAAGAAGCCCAATCCATTGCCAAAAAGGTAACCGCTGCATTAGGCGGAGAAGGCATTTGGGGGGTGGAATTCTTCTTGACCAAGAATGAAGTTTATTTTTCGGAATTATCCCCAAGGCCGCATGATACAGGAATGGTAACCTTGGCCAATACCCAAAATTTTAATCAGTTTGAGTTGCATGCTCGGGCTGTTTTAGGCCTTGACATTCCTCAAATCGATTTTCAAAAAAGTGGTGCAAGCGCGGTAATTCTTACAGAATCAATCGGCACAACCCCGAAGTATTCAGGACTGGAAGAAGCTGCCAAAGTCCAGAATTCAGACTTTAGGATTTTCGGAAAGCCCATCACCAGGCCATACCGCAGAATGGGCGTTGCTTTGGCCTATGGTTCTTTAGACGCAGATATTGACGAAATCAGAAAAACAGCAAGAGAAGTAGCTTCAAAAATTAAGGTGAAGTAACGACTGAAGATCTACAACCTAAGAATGGGAAGTAGATATTTACTTGATTACCTTAATCGTATCTCAATGATTTTACTGGATTGAGCATTGCCGCCTTGTAAGCGCGATAACCAACCGATAGAATGGCGATAGCCGAGGTAAGCATAAAAGCTATTAAGAATATTAAAGGAGAAATATCAATTCTGTAAGCAAAACCATTTAGCCACTCTTCTGCTCCATAGTAGGCCAATGGTGAGGCCAAAACAGTAGACAAAAGGATTAACCAAACATACTTTGAGGAGAGTAGAAGCATCAGGCTTTGAACGTTGGCACCCACTACTTTTCTTATGCCTATTTCTTTAGTCTTTTGTTGAGCCACAAACGAAATCAAACTGTAAAGCCCAAGACTTCCGATTGCCAAGGCCAAAAAGGCCACAAAATTGATAAATTGGAATATGATTTTGTCCAATAGGTAATCGCGTTCAAGTTCACTGCTGAAAGTTTCATAGCCAGGAATGTAGTCTTGATTGTCTTTGGTAGATACTTGTTCAAAAAAGGCCATGGCTTCAGCATAATGACCTTCTTTAACCTTCATAAATCCTTGATTATAACCCTCATAATCACTTTCAAAAACAGAAGGTCTAATTGTGTTTTTGAGGTTTTCACTATGGAAATCGGCCAAAACGCCAACGATCTTTCCTTCTGCGCCATTCATGATCAACCGCTCACCGATAGCGTCTGCGGGATTTGCCCAGCCTAGTTTCTCAGTGAGAAGTTTAGTCACAATTACGTTCTGAATTGGATCAACATAACTCGTACTGGTAAACCAATTTCCAGCGATCATTTCTAGCTTGAACATATCTAGGTAGTCGATATCAACATGCTTATAGTCTACTTGAATTTCGCTCCTTTCTCCCTGTGAAGGCAAATAGCAAGAGGTACTCCATGCAAAATTGGCATTCGGGCCACCCGTTCCATAGGATACTTTTTCAATATAAGGACTGGCCAGCAATTGGGCTTTGGCAGCATTCAACTGGGTTTGGTCAACCATATAGCCGGACTTCATAAAATCCCGGAACATCACGATATTATCAGTTTCGTAGCCCAAGTCTTTATTTTTGATGTAAGAAAATTGTGCATTGAAAATGAGTAATACAATTACCAAAACCTGTGCAAACACAAACTGAACAGTCAAAAGGGTGTTTCTTATGAAAGCTTTGTTGCCTCTCAATTGAGTAAACTTGCTGCGCATCACCTCTAAGGGTTTAAAGTTGACAAGCAATATGGCTGGATATAAGCCCGCGAAAAAAGTAATTCCCAACACTAGAAATAGGGCAAAAATCACCGATTGCCATTCAAGAAAAAGATCCATTGAAACCAATGACAAAGCATAGTTGATCTGGTTCAACAAAATTTCAGCAAACCAAAGTGAAAGAAAACCGGCCACAAGTGTCAATAATGAAAGTTCAAGAAAGAACTGAGCGGCAAGATGACCTTTGCTACTGCCTAAAATTTTCTTGATACCGATTTCCTGACTACGTTTTAATGCATAAGCTGTTGAAAGATTGATAAAGTTGATGGAACAAGTCAGGAGTACGAAGAGGGCTACAATGACGAGTCCATAAACAGTTTCTTTGGGAATGGTGTAATTCACGCCCTCAAATTTATCATCGGTATGCAGTGTCTTTAGTGCGCCCAAATTGAATGATATAAACTGAGCAGCTTCCTCCCCAAAATTCTGAACTATAATGTCCTGCATTTGAGATTGAAGAGATTCAACACTGACATTTTCTGGCAATAATACCCAGGTAGTGCCAATGCTTGTAACATCCCATTCTTCACGTACATAAAATTCTTGTACCTGCTTCATCATGGCCACATTGGCAATCATGGTATAAGGCAAATTGGTATTTAACCTCGGATCCTTTACAATTCCCCGAACTACCCCCAACTCTCTTCTCGTAAAGTCTATTGTTTTACCCATTGGATCCTCATCTCCAAATAGCTTTTTAGCAGTACTTTCAGTAAGGATCACCGCTTTTGGGTCCTCGAAAACATTAGCCTTGTCACCGCGCACCCAATCTTGATCGAACATCTTAAAAAAATGTTTGTCCACAAAAAGGATCATCTGCTGATCAAATTTTTCATCATCGACAAAAAGCCTTACCTCCATCGGCCCAATGGTTCTAGAAACGGCTTCTATTTGCGGATAGTCGTTGCGGAGCACTTTATGAAGAGGCTCGGGTGTTTGGCTTGAGTAGTTGGTTCCCCAATCATTTTGTTGGAGAAAATTAACGCGATAAACTCTATCAGCATTGGTGTGAAAATGATCGAAGGTATACTGGTATTTAATTACCGTAAACACTACGATACTCACGGTTATCCCAATGGTAAGGGTCAGTAGATTGATTGAAGAGTTGGCGCCATTCCTAAGAATATTACGAACAGAAGTTTTGAGGAGGACTTTAAACATGATGGCTTCTTTTAAATTTTCATTTCCTTGTTCAAACTAGATACCATTCACAATAATCCCCTGAAATACAGCAATGGAACAATTTCGTTTGATTTTAGATATATTGAAAGTGTTTCGATGTGAAACACTGACCTGTTCATACTTCGTACACACATAAAATCTCCGTTTCTATTTTGAAAGAGCCAGTCAATATTTTAGTGGTAGACGATGATGAGGATGTTCTCATCACGGCAGAAGTTGTATTGAAGCAAAAATTCAAAGTCGTCAACACGCTTAGCAACCCGGCTGAGATTCCGATGGCCCTGAAGGCTATGGAATATCAAATCGCTTTGCTCGACATGAATTATGCCACTGGCGGCTCCTCTGGCAAGGAAGGACTCAAATGGCTTTCTTGGATTTATAATCACTATCCAGAAATTCAAGTGATCATGATTACGGCTTATGGTGAAGTTAATTTGGCGGTGGAGGCCATGAAATTGGGGGCTGTCGATTTTGTGATGAAGCCTTGGGAATATGCCAAAATACAAGAGACTGTTGCCGCGGCTTGGCGCTTGTCGAAAAACCGCCAGCAGGCTGATCACAAACGTTTTACACTACCCAGTCAAGAATCTAGTAAGACAGAGATTATTGGTGAATCTGAAAAGATGAAGCGGGTTTTTGAAATGATCCGCAAAGTGGCTGCTACAGATGCCAACGTTTTAATATTGGGTGAAAATGGTACAGGGAAGGAATTGGTAGCTCAAGCATTGCACGAACAATCCAATCGAAGTACAAATGCATTCGTGAACGTAGATATGGGGTCATTGTCCGAAAATCTCTTCGAGTCAGAATTGTTCGGTCATAAAAAAGGAGCCTTTACCGATGCCAAAGAAGATAGAATAGGCAGATTCGAATCTGCGCATCATGGTACTATTTTTCTAGACGAAATAGGCAATCTCTCTATGGCGATGCAGTCTAAACTGCTCAGCGTTTTACAGAAGAAAAACGTAATTCGCTTAGGTGAAAATAAAGAAAGGGCAGTAGATGTTCGGGTTCTTTCAGCGACTAATATGCCTCTAGAAAATATGATTGCAGAAGGCCAATTCAGGGAAGATTTACTTTACAGACTCAATACCATCGAAATCACATTGCCTCCTTTACGGGATAGAGGGAACGATCTGATGCTTTTGGCTCAACATTTTTTGAAAATCAATGCACAAAAATATGGAAAGGAAAGACTTTCTTTCAGCCCTGAAGCAATAAAGAAATTGAAAGAATACCGCTGGCCAGGCAATGTTCGAGAATTGGAGCATACCATCGAAAGAGCAGTGATTATGGCATCAAATGCCCAGATTTCAGGGGATGATCTCTTGCTGAAAACTTCAGGTCGACTGGTTCCAAAAGAAGAAACTACCAATTTAGAGGCCATTGAAAAACGAACCATTAAGGAAGTAATCGAACGTTGCCATGGAAATATGAGTCATGTAGCCAAGGAACTCGGAATTGGCCGTACCACCCTTTACCGCAAACTCGAAAAGTATGGTCTTTAAAACCTTTCGTTTTCAAATGGTAATTCGAGTTTTGGGCATTGGCCTGAGCTTGATAGGACTATTTTGGTCGCTTTACGAAACCAAGTTTTTAATGACTCCCATCGTATTTTCATTGCTCTCGGCAGGCCAGTTGATGGCGCTCATTTATTACGTTGAGAATTCGACCCGAGAGCTCAACCGATTTTTTCAATCCTTTACAGATCGAGATTATACCAAGAGCTTCGATTCAGAATATAAGGGGAAGGCCTTTACCGAAATCAGCAATACTTTTAATCAAATGATTGACGCTTTTAAGAAGCTGAACATCGAAAAGGAAGAATACTACCAGTACCTCAAGCAAGTGAACGAGCATGTTGAAGTCTCTTTAATTAGCTTCAAAGCCAATGGCAAGGTGGACCTGATGAATAAGGCGGCTCAAAGGCTATTAAAGAAGCCATTGCTCTATTCCATTGATGCCGTTGCCAATACCTATCCTGAATTATATACCGCTTTCATATCAATGAAATCAGGTGAAAAAAGGCTTCAGAAAACTGAAATTGACGGAGAAGTTTTTAGCCTTGCGTTGGTAGCTAAGAAGTTTAAACTCTCAGGTGTTGATTATACGCTAATCGCCTTACAAGATATCCGTCAGGAACTGCAAGCCAATGAGATTGATGCTTGGCAAAAATTGATCAGGGTGCTTACGCATGAAATTATGAACAGTATGACGCCTGTACTTTCTCTGACCACGGCCATAGGCCATTTAGTTACAGAAGAAGGAAAAGCCAAATCTGCTGCTCAATTGTCAAATGAAGATGTAAGTGATATTCACCGAAGTATTTCAGCCATTGAAAATCGAGGCAAGGGCTTGCTCAGCTTTGTAAATGCTTACCGCGATTACACTAAAATTCCAGAGTTGAATTTAGAAAACGTTAAGCTGAGTCAATTAGTAGAGGAAGTAAAACTCTTGCTCGATTCTGACTTTAAGAAAGAGAATATCAGTCTAGTTTTTAATGCTGCGTATCAAGATGAATTAGAAGTTCAGGTCGATCCAAAGTTAATCAGTCAGGTATTGATCAACCTTTTAAAAAATGCCAAAGAAGCTTTGGCCGGCCAGCTTAATGGAAAGGTAGCGCTTAGCTTAATACAGAACGGTACTTCCACCATCATTGAAATTAGCGATAACGGCCCTGGCATTCCTCCGGAAATTCAAGATCAAATTTTTATTCCTTTCTTCACTACCAAGAAATTGGGCAATGGCATTGGCTTAAGCCTTTCTAACCAAATTATAAAACTCCATGGAGGAGAATTAAGCTTTTTGCCAAGCGAGGTGGGAAGTAGGTTTGTGGTGAGGTTGGTTGGGAAAGGATGAAAAATGCTTATTAACTCGGGTGTTTTATGAAAAATACTTACGAATTAGGCCTCATTCAAAGCTCAATACTGATCTTTACTTTTCCACCTAAGCCTTTTTCTACAATTTCGTAGAGAGTTTTAAGAGTGAGATTGCTTCCGTCATTTTCAACCCGGGAAATATAGGTCCTCTTTTTATCGATGATATCCCCTAATTGCTCTTGAGTCAAATGCTTGTCTTCGCGAGCTTTTCGTAATAAAAGACCAATTTTAAATCCTTCAAAATCACGTTCTAATTCATCTCTTCTTACCGTTCCCTTTTGGCCATAAACTTCATCCTTTATGGTTTTCCATGATTTAGTTTCCATTTTTATCTCTGTCTAAGTAATAGTCTGCTTTCAGTCGCAAAGCTTTGTCAATTTCGTTCTTAGGTGTTTTCTGAGTTTTCTTTTGAAAACCATTTAATAGTATCACCAATTTCCCCTTGTCAAAAAAGCAAAACACCCTCCATATGTTAGAGGCAAGCTTAATCCTTGCTTCATAAAGGCCATCTGTGTTTTCAAGATGCTTGAGGTATTGACTTGGAATTCTTTCTAGAGTCTCAATAGCTTCAATTATTTTGAAAATCTTGTTTTGAACCTTGATGGGTTGGTCTTTCAAGAAATCTTCAAAATAATGCTTGTAGGCTATTACTTCTCTAATCTTCATAACGCGCAAAGGTAACTTAAAAGTTACAATTTTCTAAAAAAGCTCTAATAATAAATGGATGAGGGTTTTTTATATACTCATCTGTTGATACTATAATGGGAATGTAAGCCACATCGTAGTAAGAGGCACAGTGCATTCGATGATTTCCATCTTCAATTTTTACTAGCTTTCCATCAAGTGTTATTCGTGGTGGTAATAATGGTGTATCATTCTCTATAAACTTTAGGATTCGATTAATTTTCTCTTTGCTGAATCCGTCTGGATAAATTTTTCTCTGGAGAAAATGAGATTTCTTAGTGGATTTTGGGTCTAAATTTTTAATTAATTCAGCTAATGGACAGTATTTAATCAAAACATCATGACCAAACTCTGGCTTCCTCCACTCATCTATTGGAGCAGCCTCAATAGATTCCCACGTATCAAGCCATATCATTAATATTAAAGACTACAACATCTCATTCGCCAAATTGGCCAACTCAGATCTCTCCCCTTTTTCTAGGGTAATATGCGCGTACAATGGATGATCTTTTACGCGATCAATCAAGTAAGAAAGTCCATTCGATTGCGAATCGAGGTAGGGTGTATCAATCTGATAGATATCACCAGTGAATACGATTTTGGTGTTTTCTCCAGCCCTCGTAATGATCGTTTTGATTTCGTGGGGCGTTAGGTTTTGGGCTTCATCCACAATAAAGAAGATGTTCGATAAGCTTCTACCACGGATATAAGCCAAAGGCGTAATCATCAGCTTTTCTTTGTTCACCATCTCGGTTATGGCCTTAAACTCCTTGTCAGCTTCGTTGTATTGGTTTTGGATAAACTTTAGGTTGTCCCAAAGTGGCTCCATATAAGGGTTCAATTTTGATTTGATATCTCCCGGTAAGTAGCCAATGTCCTTATTGCTCAAAGGAACAATTGGGCGCGCCAAGTAGATTTGCTTGAATTCTCTGCGTTGCTCCAATGCACCTGCCAAAGTCAATAGTGTCTTTCCTGTGCCCGCCACGCCTTGGATAGTCACCAACTTTACTTCAGGATTCATGATGGCGTGAATCGCGAAGGTTTGTTCGGCATTCCGTGGTTTGATACCAGAAACAGGGCGTTTGTCTACTTTTTCAATTGCATCTTCAACCGAGTTGTAATAAGCCAAGACCGAATTTTTTTCACTTTTTAAAATGAAATATTGGTTTGGGTTCGCCTTTTTCCTCTTTAAAACCTCTTTAGGGCTAATCGTGCCATCTTCGTAAAGATGATTGATCAATTCGGTATCTACCTTTTCAATTTCGATCATTCCCTTTCTGAGGGACTGCACATTTTTGATTTTGCCAGTTTCGTAATCTTCAGCTGCCAGGCCTACGGATTTGGCCTTCAATCGAAGATTAATGTCTTTGCTCACGAGAATCACACTTCTTCCCGGATTTTCATCGCGCATGCGCAAGGCAGCATTCAAAATGCGGTGATCGTTTTTGACTTCACCAAAAATCTCGTTGGCATCTATTTCGCCTTTGGCAGTGCCCGATTCCATTACCACCTTAAAGCTTCCTCGGGTTTTTCCGTTCAAAGGAATCCAGTCTTGCAGCGATCGGTCTTGGGCTAATTTATCAATGAGGCGAGTGAACTCACGCGCTTCAAAATTCTTGGTATCATTCCCTTTTTTGAAAGTGTCTAATTCCTCTAAAACGGTGATTGGGATTCCAATATCATGCTCTTCGAAATTCATGATGGAGATGTGCTCAAAAAGTATCACAGAGGTGTCTAGCACGAAAATTTTCTTGTCACTTAGCACTTTAGCTTTAGCCATATCAGATCGGTAAGTAATGAGTAGAACGTTTGATTTAAGTTAGTAAAATATTAACTGAAACAAGCTTTAAGACCATTATTAATGTAAACTTAACATGGCAAGAAAGGCAACTGTTTGGGAATGAAAATCTTAGCAATTCTTGCCGATCAAGAAAAATTTTTAACTTCATGCGCAACAAATCAAACCGACATGACCATATACAATTCGCGAAGAAGCTTCATTAAGAATACAGCCACTTTTGGCGCTGCTTTACCATTTTTATCGCCTGCCATGCTTTTCTCTTCAGAGAAGAAAACTACCATTCGATTGGCCTTTATTGGTACTGGAGAAAGAGGCCGTAGCCAGCTTTCTGTAGCTTTAAATAGATCTGACATTCAAGTAACCGCATTGTGCGATATAGATAAGGCTGTTTTGGCCAAGGCCGAAGCGATGGTAACTAAAGCAGGTCAAAAGAAGCCTGCGCTGTATTCCGATGGTGACTATGCCTTCAAAGAACTATTGAACCGCGAAGATGTGGACGCTGTGTACATTGCCACGCCATGGTTATGGCATACTCCAATGGGAGTTGCGGCCATGGAAGCTGGCAAGGCAGTGGCCATGGAAGTTTCTGGAGCTACCGATATTCAGGAGTGTTGGGATTTGGTAGATGCCCAAGAAAGAACAGGCGTTCCTTTTATGTTTATGGAGAATGTGTGTTACCGCAGAGATGTGATGGCCGTTTTGAATATTGTCAGAAAAGGAATGTTCGGGGAAATGGTGCATTTAGAAGGTGGTTATCAACATGACCTTAGGGCTGTAAAACTAAATGACGGTCTTTCCGCATATGGCGATGGGGTTGAGTTTGGTGAGAAGGGCTACAGCGAATCCAAATGGAGGACGAACCATTCGGTGCATCGCAATGCTGAGCTTTATCCTACTCATGGACTAGGGCCAGTAATGACGGCTACGGACATCAACAGAGGTAACCGTTTGGTGTACCTTACTTCGATGTCTTCCAAATCTAGGGGCTTGCATGAGTATGTGGTAAATCACCCAAAAGGAGGGCCAAACCATCCAAATGCTAAAGTTGATTTTAAACTTGGCGATGTGGTAACCACCCTAATCAAAACCGTGAATGGAGAAACCATCACCCTTAACCACGATACGAATTTACCAAGACCGTACTCCTTAGGTTTTAGATTTCAAGGTACTAAAGGGCTTTGGATGGACATAAATGATTCTCTTTATATTGAAGGTGAAAGCAAGCCACATACTTGGCAAAACGATGCCGAACATATGAAGCAATACGATCATCCGCTTTGGGTGAAATACGGCAATGATGCTTCTGGTGCTGGTCATGGTGGTATGGACTTTTTTGTTTTACACGCTTTTGTTGAAGCGCTTAAAAGAGAAACACCAATGCCAATTGATGTGTATGATGGCGCTACGATGATGGCCATTACTTGCCTTTCGGAACAGTCCATTGCCCAAGGCAGTGAACCTGTACAAATTCCAGATTTTACTCGCGGTAAATGGATGAACCGCAAACCGATATTTGCGCTAGACAACCAGTATTAATATTGTGAAGCAGTTACCCTGAACTTGGCAACTGTCGCAGGTTCTCCGAACCTGTGACTTGCTATGATCTCAAGGACTCTGTCCGCTTAGCTATTACGTTTTAAAATCTTTGTTGATATATTCAATAATGAGCACCGCCTACAGGTTTTCTGAAAATGATATTCCACACTTCGTTACCATGACATCCGTAGAGTGGATTGACATTTTCAATCGACAGCGCTACAGAGATATTCTTATTGAAAACCTTAATTTTTGTATCAAGAATAAAGGATTGATAGTGCATGCTTATGTAATCATGTCAAATCACATTCACTTGATCGTTCGGACTCGAAATAACGAGAATCTCTCATCGGTAATAAGAGATTTCAAGAGGTATTCTGCCAAAGTAATTTATGAGACCTTGAAGCAAGATCAGCATGAAAGTAGAAAGAATTGGCTGCTTTGGATTGTTGAAAGCCAGGGAGAAATGAGTAGTTCCAACACTCACATGAAGATTTGGAGACATGAAAACCATCCTATTCCGCTAGATAGAAATAACATGTTTGAAGAACGACTCAATTATATCCACATGAATCCAGTGCGAGCGGGTATATGTTTTAGTCCTGAAGACTATGTTTATTCAAGCGCAGGAGCATATGCTGGAGAAGTGGGTTTGGTAAACATTGAATTGGTTTAATTGGGACGGAGTCCCTATTTAATAAATGGTCACAGGTTCGGAGAACCTGCGACAGGAAAGTAATTGCAGCTGCTTTGCTGATTTTCAGTTATTTAGCCAGCGTATTTAAAGAGATCAAGACGATTGTCTAAAAATCTACCAGTGTTTTGAATGCGTTAGGGAAACCCGTTTCAAAAGTCATTTCCTTTTTAGAATAGGGGTGAAGAATCGTCAAGGTGGCGGCATGAAGCGCTAAACGCCCTTTGGCTTTTGGGTCTTTGCCATACATTTTGTCGCCTACAATTGGGCAGCCAATATCGGCCATATGGACACGGATTTGGTTTTTCCGACCAGTAAACAATTCAATTTCCAATAAACTGAACCGACCAGTGGTCTTAAGTACTTTGTAACCTGTTTTGGCAAACTTTCCCTTATTTGGGTCTTGGACGGAGTACATCCTGTGCATAGCATTTTCCATCAAGTAGGAAGTGATTTCACCTTCGGTTTCTGGTGGTTTCCCAAGCACTACGGCATAGTACTTCTTCTTAAATTGCCCCCATTCTTCTTGCAAATAGGCCTTTGCATTCTCGTTTCTTGCGAAAACCAAAACGCCTGAAGTATCTCTATCCAGCCTATGGACAATGAAAATGCGCTCGCGGGATTTTGGATTTCCTTTTTGCACATAATTATTGAGAAAATAATGGGCGGTTTTGTCTTTGATTTTATCGTTGCTTATCGTCAAAAGGCCTTCAGATTTGTCCACCACAATAATATCCCGATCCTCATGAAGGATTTTGAGCCCAGGGGGTTTATGTTTTTTAGATGGCTTTTTTGAGTTGGGCTGACCTTCAGACATGGCAAATCGAAAATGTGAATCCAAAGATATGGAAAGCCTACTGTTCTACAATTCCTGTTCAACCTAGGTAGGGAAGAATCCCTGCCCTCTGGACTCAATGACCGAGGTTGTTCCAACCAAATGGTCCGATCACCAACAAGTTTAATAAAGCATTAACAATCGATTGCGGTATTGCTAAATAGAAGTATTAATTTTGCCTAAACTTTTTAAAAAATGAAGTACTACAATTCGATCATTGAAACCATAGGCAACACGCCCTTAGTAAAGTTAAATTCTGTAACCAAGGGCATTCCAGGCACTATTTTGGCCAAAGTGGAATATTTTAACCCAGGCAATTCTATGAAAGATAGAATGGCAGTGAAGATGATCGAAGATGCTGAAAAGGCGGGCTTAATTAAGCCAGGAGGAACAATTATCGAAGGAACCTCTGGTAATACTGGAATGGGTTTGGCGCTTGCCGCTATTGCCAAGGGTTACAAATGCATTTTTACTTTGGCCGATAAGCAATCTCAAGAAAAGATGGACATTTTACGTGCCGTTGGTGCCGAAGTAATTGTTTGTCCAACCAACGTATCGCCAGACGATCCTCGCTCTTACTATTCTGTGGCTAAGAAATTGAATGCAGATATTCCTAATTCTTATTATCCGAATCAATATGATAATATGTCGAATACTGCGGCTCATTACGAAACTACTGGCCCAGAAATTTGGAGAGATACTGAAGGTAAGATCACACACTATGCAGCTGGAGTTGGCACTGGAGGTTCGATGTGTGGAACGGCTAAATACCTAAAAGAACAAAATCCAAAGGTTGTTTCGGTAGGAATTGACACCTATGGTTCAGTTTTCAAAAAGTACAAGGAGACTGGAATTTTCGATGAAAAGGAGATCTACCCTTACCTCACTGAAGGAATCGGTGAAGACATTCTACCTAAGAATGTGAACTTCGACATGATCGATCACTTTGTAAAAGTAACCGATAAAGATGGCGCCATCATGACCCGCAGACTTTCTAGGGAAGAAGGGTTATTTTGTGGTTGGTCTTGCGGATCAGCAGTGGCTGGTGCGCTGGAATGGGCCAAAGAAAACATGAAAGAAGACGATGTGATGGTGATTATTCTACCTGACCATGGTACAAGATATTTGGGCAAGGTATACAACGATGAATGGATGAGAGCCCGTGGATTCGTAGAGCACAGGGCCTTCGAAACTGCTGCTGATATTTTCAAAAATAATGGAAATGGTAAACTGACTACAATTGATCAAAATTCAACCGTAAGTGAAGCTATTAAATTAATGACTGCAAAAGGGATTTCGCAATTGCCTGTGACGCACAATAACGAGTTTGTGGGTAGCTTGGTAGATTCAAAATTACTGGCCCATATGATTGATGACGGAGCAGTAAGAGAAAGGGCAGTCTCCGAGATCATGGATAAGCCTTTTCAGTTTGTGTCGCCCGACAATACGCTTGATGTGCTTTCATCAGTAATTACCAAAGACAATCCAGCAGTAATGATTCGCGATAAAGCCAACGAAGTACACATTATTACAAGACATGATTTGCTTCATGCCATGACGAATAACTAGAAATTATAGGTCTAGTTTTGGAGCAATAAAAAACCAGGTACTGCGAGGTATTTGGTTTTTTATTTAAAGGGGATTCTTTAAACCCTACTTTTTAGTTCTTAAATACAGTTGCTCGACTTTTTCTCTTGCCCAAGGGGTTTTGCGCAGAAAAGTAAGGCTTGATTTTACTGAAGGGTCTGTGGTAAAACAACGGATATTAATTCTTGACCCCAATTCTTCCCAACCATATTTTTTCACGAGAAACTCCACAATATCGGCCAATTTGATGCCGTGCAGGGGGTTGTTTGGTTGTGGTTCTGATGCTTTATCATTCATTTTCGTTTTCTTCTATTCTTATAATCCTTTTGATTTGCTCGTTCAAATCTGGAATAATTTGTTCGACTACCGCCCATAAGGCCCCCAAGTCTACTCCAATGTAGTCATGAATAAGTTTGTCGCGCATTCCAGCAATTTTCTTCCATTCTACTTTAGGATATTTTGATCTGAACGCACTATTGAGCTTTTTTGTGGCCTCCCCGATGATTTCAAAGTTTCTAATTACTGCATCTTGAATCAAACTATTTTCTAGAAACTCATTTTGGGTCAGTTCAGAAGTATATCTAATAATTTTTGTAATGCACTCTTCAATATGCTTGAGATACACTATTTGGTTTTTCATAACTAGATAATTCTAATAAGGTCTTTTTCCATAAAGGGTTTTAGATGCACACTCATCGACCTATAACTGACCAGATCAACCTTGATTCCAAGAATTTCTGTTAGTTCTTGTTCTATACCAACAATGTCGAGTAAATTAATTTGCTCATCGAAATCCACAAGTAAGTCAAGATCACTGTCTACCGTCTGTTCATTTCGAGCATATGAACCAAAGACTCCAACCATTTTTGGACTGAGTTTGTCGAGGGTTCTTTTAATTATATTCTCTTGTTCAAGGGTAATCATAATTTAAAGTTAAGCAATTCCCCACATTTTTGGATTAAAACAAAAAGGCCCTGACTTGAAAGCCAAGGCCAATTTTTATAAATCCGAGTTCCTATAATAATCGCGGATATTTCCAATAATTTGATCGTAAATGCGGTCTACAAAGCCGATGAACAAAGTTTGTGGAGGTGGAGGAGGTAATTCTCTCCCTTTGCTCATGGCAATTTCATCTTTGTTCAATGCCCGTTCATCACCATTAAAAGAAGCCCATTCATGTAGCCAAACATCTTGGCTTGGTAACTTTCTGTTGGTCAAAATCCTGCCAGTGTAAGCATCGCGAATCTCGAAATTCATCACGCCCTGGGAAGATAAAGTTTTACGGTTCACGGTCAATTCGGCTTTAACAGTATTGTAAACATTATGGCTAACGCCCTCTTTGTCTTTGAACTGGCCCACAACAACGCTGTCTCGGCTTACAATCTTGGTTTTCGATTCAATAGTAGTTTGACCTAAAACGAAGTCATCGAAAACCATAGATATAATTTGGTCAGGCTGAAGATCAATTTGTTCTGCTTCATCACGAGTGAAAAACTGAACAAATCTGCCTTGGCTAAAACCATCCAAATATTCCAAAATTCGATTTTCAAAATACTCATTCGTTAATTCAAGACTTCTGGAATGAATTGGAATCCTCTCTACCAGCACTTTGATCGTGCCCATGTTGCGTGCATCGGTCAACAAACTATCAATGTTCACCAAGTTGCGATCGAAATTCAAAGCCAAATGGAAATGCCTAAACGCCCTTCTACCACCTTCAATGGTATTGGTAGACAAGGCTTCATTTCCTAAGCTGAGTTGATATTCGGCCGCTTTTTGACCAGCTTCTTGTTCTTCAGTGATGTAAGAAGTAGGTCTCACCAAATTCAAACAAGCAGGGCAACGCTGAATTTGTGAGTAATAGCTATTCAATTGTCTGTACTGATAATAAGTGGCTTCCCATTTATTTGGATCATTGTTTACACGCAAGGTGCGGATGTAATCCATATGATAGTTGGCCGCCAAGCGGTAACCTTCTTTGAGCACTTCCTGAGATTTTTTATTATCTGGATTGGACTGAAGCCGATTGATGGCGCGGTCTAAGGCAGTTTCATAATTGCCTTTGTCTAATGCGTTTTGTCCAGTTGCGCAGCCTATGATAGTGAGCACCATAAGCGCCATAAGAGTGTGTAAAAAAGTTTTCATAAGCTTAAATGTTTGGTTGAATACAGGCTATTCCAAAATGGATGCCAAATTAATGCTTATTCTGTTGATCAAGCTGCATGATTTTCAATTTCATTTTTTCATAAACTTGTTCCTTCAAAGCAGGAAGGTCATCCATGGTTAAATTTTCAGTAGGAATGGCGGGTAGAAAATAATTATAGATTGTTCCGGGCTTCAATCCTAATTGCCCTTTCGGCATCAGTCTTTTAGCGTTATAAATAATCAATGGCATAATGGGCATGCCAGTTTCAATGGCCAATCTAAAAGGTCCGTTGAAAAAGGGGAGTAACGGATCTGCTGAATCGTTTCGGGTTCCTTCTGGCGCCACCATAATGGAAACCCCGTTTTTCAGGTTGGCCACTAATTTTTCAACGCTTTTTTTACGGCTTTCTTCACTACTTCGGTCTACCCAAACCGCAAAGGTGCTCGCTACAAATCCGAAGATTGGAATTTTGGCCAATTCCTTCTTTCCTAAACCTTTTAAGGGTACTGGACTTGCCATGGGTATAGCAGGGGCATCCAAAAATGAAGTATGACTGATGGTGAAAATATAGGGTTGCCCTTTTTGAATGAGATTTCGACCATGCGTTTTAAATCGAATGAAGGAGATATACGACCACATGAAAACCCAAACTCGAGCAAAGAAGTAACTGAACTTCATGAGCTTTGGGCTGATTAATCTGGGAATTACCGTGAAAGGTGAAAACGCAATCATAATTGCCACAAACCAAAAGGCCGCCCATGAAGTAAAAAGGACCTGTGCTATTTTTCGGATCACAGCTTAATTTTTAAGATTTAGCTAAAATAGTTTTTTTATGTGGAACTGGTCATTAGATTTGGAACGGAAATTAATGACAGTAACCGTAAATTTTCATCCGAATGAGCGGCTACTTAACAAGACGGATGACCTAACTCTTTACTTGCAGCCCCGATTCTAATGAGTCGGGGCTTTTTTTTGCTCAAAGCCACAAATGCAATCGAATTATTCAAAAAAATAAAGCAACAGGGTTCATAAGTTTGATCTTTTTACTTCCTTTGTTCTTCCTTTTATAATGGTGAAGAACTTTTCTATATCAAATTTGCAGTTATCAATTCAAGCGAACCTTGAGTCGAGGATAGCTGTATATGCACCTAGGTTTTTTAGGCGGTAGTCGCCTATATTTTTAATGGACCTCTACGCGAGGTTCTAGTCCACAAATTTTCTTTCAATTAATAATTATATAATCGTAGATCGGTCGTATTGAATCGTCAAGTATGTTTCTTTATTGGCCAGTTGAACTAAAAGAATGGAAGCCACAAAATTCATAGTGAGAGTAGCTACAGAGGAAGATATCCGCTACACCGATGAAATTATTGAAGAAATCGCCAACTCGGCCAAAATCAGAGGCACTGGGATTGCCAGGCGCACCCCCGAATATGTATCGCTAAAGATGAGAGAAGGAAAGGCCGTTGTAGCCATCACCGATAAAGGTGAATGGGCGGGCTTTTGTTACATCGAAGTTTGGAGCCACGAGAAATTCGTAGCCAATTCTGGCTTGATCGTGAGTCAAAAGTTCAGAGGGCAAGGGCTTTCGAAGAAAATCAAAGGCGCAATCTTTAATTTATCGAGAAAGCGATATCCCGAAGCGAAAATCTTTGGGCTTACCACAGGAGCAGCCGTAATGAAAATCAATTCTGAATTGGGCTACAAGCCTGTTATTTATTCAGAGCTCACCCAAGACGAAGACTTTTGGAAAGGCTGCCAGAGCTGTGTGAATTTTGATATTTTGACGGCCAAGAATCGACAAAACTGCATCTGCACAGCCATGCTATACAATCCAGCCTGGGAGCAAAACGTAAAACCAAAACGCACGGTTTGGGTGGAAAGAGAATTGGATAAGGACTTCAACCTTTTTCAGCGCTGGGTAAAATTCAAAAAAAGCATTCTGTTAAAGCCAGAGAACAAAAAGAAAAATAGCGATGACAAATAAGAAGAAAGTTGTTTTAGCCTATAGTGGTGGTTTAGACACCTCTTACTGTGTAAAATATTTAACTGAAGAAAAAGGGCTCGAAGTACACTCGGTACTGGTAAATACTGGTGGTTTTTCTGAGGAAGAATTAGTCGCAGTTGAGAAGCGTGCCTACTATTTGGGTGTTGCTAGTCATAAAACGATTGAGGAAACTTCGAATTATTACAGTAGTGTAATCAAGTATTTGATTTTTGGAAACATCCTGAAAAACAGTACTTATCCGCTTTCCGTGAGTGCCGAAAGGGTGAGCCAAGCCATGGCGATTGCCAAATACGCCAAAACTTTGGATGCCGATTATATTGCTCATGGTAGCACAGGAGCTGGCAATGACCAAGTTCGGTTTGATATGATCTTCCAAACTTACCTTCCTGAGGCTCAAATCATCACACCAATTAGGGATTTGAGACTTTCGCGCGAGCAAGAAATTGAATACCTAACCTCGAAAGGGGTCGATATGGACTTCTCTAAATCGGCTTATTCTATCAATAAAGGACTTTGGGGCACTTCAGTAGGTGGCAAAGAAACGCTTACTTCTAAAGGATATTTACCAGAAACAGCTTGGCCAACCCAAGTTACCAAAACGCAAGAAGAAGACTTAGCATTAGGTTTTGAAAAGGGCGAATTGAAGTCTATCAACGGAACAGTTTATGAATTTTCTTATCAGGCCATTCAAGCCTTAGAAAAAATTGCAGCGCCTTTCGGAATCGGAAGAGATATCCATGTGGGTGACACCATTATTGGCATCAAAGGACGCGTTGGTTTCGAGGCTTCTGCGGCCATTCTTACTATCAAAGGGCATCAGGCCATAGAAAAGCACGTGCTCACCAAGTGGCAAATCTATTGGAAAGATCAAGTGTCCTCTTTCTATGGCAATTGGTTGCACGAAGGCCAATTTATGGATCCAGTGATGCGCGATTTAGAAGCCATGCTCAGCAGCAGCCAAAAGTTTGTTACGGGCAAAGTTTTCTTCAAACTGATGCCTTATCGCTATCAGCTGATTGGCATTGAATCAGATCATGATTTGATGTCTGCCAAGTTTGGACACTATGGCGAAATGAACAAAGGCTGGACAGGGGATGATGTAAAAGGCTTCGCTAAGATTTTCGGAAATCAGAATGCCATCTATCATCAAGTGAATCAAGACAATGATTAGAGTAGGGATCATTGGTGGGGCTGGCTACACAGGGGGCGAGCTGCTTAGAATTTTAATTCATCATCCGCAAGCGGAAGTAGTTTTTGTACATAGCCGAAGTCAGGTAGACTTACCAGTAACTTCGGTACATACTGATTTAATTGGTGAAACCGAGCTGAAGTTTTCGGATGAAATGAATTTAGACATTGACCTGCTCTTTTTGTGCATTGGTCATGGGGCTTCCGCTTCATTCTTAAATGAGAATGCATTACCAGATACGATCAAAATTATCGACTTAAGTCAGGATTTTCGATTGGGCGATCAAGCTGTTTACGGCCTTCCAGAATTGAATAAAGCAGCAATTTCAAAATCGAGATTTGTGGCCAATCCTGGTTGTTTTGCTACCGCTATTCAATTGGCATTATTACCATTGGCGTATAATGGGATGCTTCGCGAAATCCATTTATCGGGAATCACTGGTTCAACAGGAGCGGGAGTTCAGCCATCGGCAAGTACTCATTTCAGTTGGAGAGACAGTAATATTTCGAGCTACAAAGTTTTCACCCATCAACATATGGATGAGGTTGGAAAAAGTCTTCAGCAATTACAACCTTGGTTTGATAAACCGATCAACTTTGTTCCGTACCGAGGAAATTTCACTCGTGGTATTTTAATTACTGCTTATCAGCATTGCGAATGGCCTTTGGAGGAAGCGATTAATGTCTACAGAGAATATTACGAAGGCCATCCCTTCACTTGGGTTAGCGATGCTCCGATCGATGTTAAGCAAGTGGTAAACACGAATAAGTGCGTCATCCATTTAGAAAAGCATGGGAGTTACCTAGTGGTCACGTCCATTATAGATAACCTTTTGAAAGGGGCAAGCGGACAGGCTGTTCAAAACATGAATCTCATGTTTGGCTTGGATGAAAAATTGGGATTGAACCTAAAGGCTTCGGCTTTTTAACTGCGCATTATGAAATTATTTGATGTATATCCACTTTATCCAATAGAGCCTGTAAAGGCCCTTGGCGCCAAACTTTGGGACAAAGAAGGAAAAGAATATTTAGACCTCTACGGTGGTCATGCGGTGATTTCAATCGGACATACCCACCCGCACTATGTAAAAAGATTAACAGATCAATTGTCGAAGATTGGCTTTTATTCCAATGCAGTGCAGAATTCATTGCAGACTCAGCTAGCAGATAAAATGGGCCAAATGTCGGGTTACTACGACTACCAATTTTTTATGTGTAGTAGTGGTGCCGAAGCCAATGAAAACGCGCTTAAACTCGCTTCGTTCCAGACTGGCCGAAGAAAAATAATTGCAGTTGAAGGAGCCTTTCACGGTCGAACTTCAGGGGCGGTTGCTGCCACTCATAATCCAAAAATTATTGCACCATTCAACGATGGTCACGATATCGTTTTCGTACCCATGAATGATTTAAAGGCTTTGGAAAATGCCTTTGATGATGATGTTGCAGGTTTTATTGTAGAAGGAATTCAAGGCGTTGCGGGTCTTTATATACCAGAGAGCTCTTTTTTGGTGAAGGCTCAAGAGTTGTGTAAGCAATATGAAGCGGTTTTTATTTTGGACGAAGTGCAGTCTGGTGCAGGCCGTACCGGAAAATTCTTCGCTCATCAGCATTCAGTAATTCGTCCCGATGTGATTACAATGGCCAAAGGAATGGGAAATGGCTTTCCTGTCGGCTGTGTTTTAATCGCGCCTTCTATCGAGCCTTGGCATGGAATGCTGGGAACAACATTTGGTGGAAATCATTTGGCTTGTGCTGCTTCATTGGCAGTGCTAGAGGTGTTGAAAGAGGAGCAACTTATGGCGAATGCAGCTAAATTAGGCGCTTATTTAGAAGAAGAATTGAAGTCCATTCCTGAAGTAAAAGAGGTGCGCGGTAAGGGCTTAATGATTGGAGCTGAGTTTGGTTTTGATGTTGCAGCCCTTAGAAAAGCGCTAATTTTTAACCACGGTATTTTTACTGGTTCAGCCTCAAATAAGAACACAATTCGATTGCTTCCGCCTTTGAACATTACTCAGGAGGAGTTAGACCAATTTTTAGAAGCCCTTAAAATAGAACTGAAAAAATGAGTTGAACTACCGACTCAATATTGAATGCCATGCAAAAGTTTACTTCCGTACATGATGTTGATGATTTAGGCCAACTGGTGGCCAAGGTCTTGTCTTTCAAACAAAATCCATTTCAACCTGAATTGGCTTCTGGTAAGAAAGTAGGGTTGATTTTTTTGAACCCAAGTTTAAGGACAAGGCTGAGTTCACAAATTGCGGCAAGAAACCTTGGTGCTGAAGCCATCGTGCTCGATATCGGAAAAGATGGTTGGGCTTTGGAGTTCGAAGATGGCGCAGTTATGAATGGCGATAAGGCTGAGCACATCAAAGAAGCAGCAGGAGTAATGGGGCGATATTTTGACGTAATGGGCGTTAGAACGTTTCCTGAGTTAAAGTCGCGCGAGGACGATTACTCCGAGAAACTGATGAACGCTTTCATTAAGTATGCAGGCATTCCAATCCTAAGTTTAGAAAGTGGGACTAGGCATCCTTTGCAAAGTCTAGCGGATCTGGTAACCATTCAAGAACAATGGAAAGGCACAGGACGACCAAAAGTAGTATTGACGTGGGCACCTCATATCAAAGCGCTACCTCAGGCGGTTCCAAATTCCTTTGCCGAATGGATGAAAGTAGCAGATGTAGATTTCTCTATTGCCAATCCTAAGGGCTATAATTTGGCTGATGAATTCACAGCAGGAGTGGAGGTAATTCATAACCAAGAAGAAGCCTTGAAAGCAGCTGATTTTGTCTATGTAAAGAATTGGTCTTCTTACGAAGAATATGGCCAGATTCTGTCGAAGGATGAAAGTTGGACCTTTGGGGAAAAGCAACTTGGCTGGACGAACAATGCTAAAATTATGCACTGCCTTCCCGTACGCAGAGGTTTGGTCATTAAGGACGAAATTTTGGATGGGCCAAATGCCATTCATTTAGAACAAGCCGAAAACCGAGTTTATTCGGCACAGGCCGTGATCCATAGCCTTCTTAATCAGTAATAATTGCATCATGGAAAAGCTGACTGTAGTGAAAATTGGAGGAAAAGTAATCGATGATGAAAAGTCGTTGGATGCTTTTTTAGTTGCTTTTTCGAAAGTTGAAGGATTGAAAGTACTCGTGCACGGTGGAGGTAAAATTGCCTCTGATTTTGGCAAAAAATTGGGCATTGAACCTCAAATGGTGGATGGCCGAAGAATTACTGATCAGCAAACTATTGATATTGTTACTATGGTGTATGGCGGTTTGGTAAGCAAACGCATCGTGAGTAAGCTTCAAGCGCAAAGTATTAACGCCATTGGCTTGACAGGGGCTGATGCGAATATCATTCCTGCCAATAAACGCCCCGTGAAAACCATCGATTTTGGTTTTGTAGGCGACATTGAATTGGAAAAAGTGAATGGTGAAACTTTGATTCAGCTGATCGAAATGGGGCTTTTGCCAGTAATGGCTCCGCTTACCCATGATCAAAAAGGAAATATGCTCAACACAAATGCCGATACCATTGCCGCTACTTTGGCTTCGGTTTTGGCCAAGCAATATGAAGTCAATTTGATTTACTGTTTTGAGCAGCCTGGTGTACTTTCTGATTTTGAAAAGAAAACCGTCATTCCTGAAATACTGACTTCGCAAGTGGAAGGACTTAAAAATGATGGCACAATTAGCGAAGGCATGATTCCTAAAATTGACTGTGCGACTATGGCTTTGGGTCATGGAGTGAAGAAGGTGCTCATTGGCTCTTTCGATGAATTGGAAGCGCTAGCACAAGGAAATTCTGGTACCCTGATTAAATAAAATGGAGCTCTACCAAACGGCCATAGACTTGCTTAAGCAATTGATTACTACTCCTTCTCTCAGTAAGGAAGAAGATCGAACGGCCGATTTAATCCAATCATTTTTCGAAAACAGGGGAATCTTAACCTTCAGAAAGGGGAATAATGTTTGGGTAAGGAATGCTCATTTCGACAATGAAAAACCTACCCTACTTCTCAACTCGCATCACGATACGGTAAAACCCAATGCTGGTTATACCCGAAATCCTTTCAGCGCAGACGAAGAAGGGGATCAATTATTTGGACTCGGAAGTAATGACGCTGGCGCAAGTTTGGTGGGTTTGATCGCTGCCTTTCTTCATTTCAATGATCGACAAGATTTAAAATACAATTTGATTTTAGCAGCTTCTGCCGAAGAAGAAATCTCTGGAAAAGGAGGGGTCGAAAGCATACTTTCTGATTTAGGTGAAATCGACTTTGCGATTGTAGGCGAGCCCACTTTAATGCATTTGGCTGTGGCCGAAAAAGGTTTGATGGTATTGGACTGTGTTGCGAAAGGTATTTCGGGGCATGCGGCAAGAAACGAGGGCGAAAATGCCATTTATAAAGCCATGAAAGATATGGAGTGGTTCCGCAGTTTCAAATTTCCAAAAGTGTCGTACAGTTTAGGCGAAGTAAAAATGTCTGTGACCATGGTGAATGCTGGAAGCCAGCACAATGTGGTACCAGATGAATGCCATTTCGTTGTAGATGTGCGCAGTACTGATGCCTATTCGAACTTAGAGATTCTTGAAATTATTAAAGCCAATGCAAAGTCTGATGTTCAGGCAAGATCAACAAGGCTGAATCCCTCTTCAATTCCAATGGATCATCCCATAGTAAAAGCAGGAATCGCTTTAGGTAGAAAAACGTATGGCTCGCCTACAATGTCAGATCAAGCCTTAATGCCCTATCCATCTTTGAAATTGGGAATTGGAGATTCTGCCAGATCGCATACCGCAGATGAGTTTGTATATACATACGAGATCAAAGAAGGCATTGAATTGTACATTCAATTGCTTCAGGCCATTCTTTAATAAGCTGAGACCTATTAGATAGAACAAGCCAAATGGAATCATAGGGGCACTTTTTCATTGCCAAAACCCTCCAAAAGTTTTTATTCGTTGTTTATCTGGATGTATTAACTCCTGATGCAACTTGATCATCAACTTTTGGAGGGGTCTTTCCATATTTAAGTTGAGTTCGAGATAAGGAATCAATTATCATTAAGCACGCTCCTAACCTCCCTCAAGGGAGGAATTCATAAGAGATTAAGACTTAAGGCTGCATAAGAATTCATTTTGCGCTGTGGGAATTTTCTTTCGCAGTAATAATATCCCCTTGAGGGGATTATAGGGGTGTTTTCTTCACGTTATTTAAAGTCGATTTCTGCGTCATGCCTTCGATTTTGGAAAATCATAGAAGAACTTCATTCCATCTTTGTGCAATACTTCTGCCCAGCTTTCCACTTCGAATTCAATTCCGCAAACCCCGCAGGTAGGTAGGTTGTCTAAATCAAAATCGCAGAGGTCTTCAATCAGATAAGTCAAGCCCGGATTATGGCCAAAAAGCATGATGATATTATGCTCATCTCGGGTTTGGCTTATGATACGCCTCATGGTAGAAGCATGTGCATGATAAAGATCTGCATTTTGTCGGATGTCGGTTGGCTCAATGCCTAACTTGATTGAAATTTCTCTAGCAGTGGTAATTGCACGGTTCGCTGGAGACGAAATGATCAGGTCGGGTTTGAGGCCCAAAGTGACGAGTCTATCTCCCATTTCGGGGGCATCCATGCTGCCTCGATTATTCAAAGGTCGCTCAAAATCAGATAGATGCGGATGGTCCCAGCTCGATTTAGCGTGACGCACAATGAACAGTTTTTTATTTGCTTGTTGTTTGGATTTCATAACTAATACCTACATTTGCCATGTTACAAATAAAATTTTTAATTACTTATTACAAATTACAATGAATACAGGTACCGTAAAGTTTTTCGACAATGACAAAGGCTTCGGCTTTATTGTTGATGACGCATCAAAAGAAGAAATCTTCGTTCACGTTTCTGGAACTATTGATTCTATAGACAAAGACGATAAGGTTCAATTCGAGAAAGCAGAAGGCCGTAAAGGTGTTAATGCTGTGAACGTCAAGAAAATATAGTTTAAGACTAATAGATTTTTGATTATTAAAAGCCCCGATTTGTCGGGGCTTTTTTTGTGTTTTAAGACAATAAATAATCCGTTAAATTGCAAATAAAACCCCCTTGGCGCTCACTTCCCCACTGCGGTAACTGGTGCTCACCTTTGGCGAGTACCTATTTTGTGAAGTACATGCCCGGCATTAGAAAACCAAGAATTATTGAAATAAGCTTTTTATATTCGATGATCAGCAGCCAGTTGGTGAAGAACACCAACTGGAGTGAAAAATGAAAAAGTCAATACTTTTCTTAATTGTACTTATAGGTTCTGCGAGTAGTCTTTATTCTCAGAATAAAACTCTAAAAGGACGGGTGATTTCTGATGATTTGGAACCTGTGCCAGGAGTGTCCATTATAGTTAATGACACGGTTAAAGTTGGAAGGACAGATATGGATGGGTTTTTCGAAATAAACATTGCTACTTCACAGGATAAAGTATTATTTAGATTTGTTGGATTAGACCCCACAGCCATCGGACTTGTTGGTAATTGTGATAAAATTGAGGTAATAATGACGTTAAGTGGATCTTATGACTTTATGTCTTTGAACCGTGTTGAAAGGAAAAGGAAGAAAAGATACAAGAAGCTTCCCGAGGTACACAAGGAAGCTTTCGAAAAAGGCATTTTTGAAACCGAGTGCCCGTGCTTCAAAAGAGAGTTTGAATATCTCTATATAGACAAAGGTTGACATTACGCCTTTGTTGGTGTTCCCCCTAGTGCTCACTTGTCCACTGCGGCAACTGGTGCTTGCCTTTGGCGAGTACCTATTTTGAGCAGCTGTTGCACTGCGATAAAGTAGGGGAAGAAAATAGAACAGGAAAACCAGCTTTCCTGACCCATCTGGAGAGCTGGTTTTCTTTTATGAATTTATAAATAAAATAGGCTAACAATAACTAATGCAAGGCTATTCATTCCAAAGTGCTTCGGCAGTATAAAAGCCACCTTCTCTTTCCCAGAATTTACCATTAAGGAAACGGTAGCCTTTATCTAAGCCGTTGATTTGAGTCATTTCATCAGCACTCAATTCTATATTAGCCGAAGCTAAGTTTTTCTTAAGCCTTTCTGGGTTTACCGATTTAGGGATTACCGCAGTGCCTCTGCCTTCGGCCCATTTGATAAGAATTTGAGCGGGATGTACTGCATGCTTTTCTGCTATAGCTTTGATCACCGCATTCTCAAACATATCAGGCTCGTCATGCCCTTTCATTCCTTCGGCCCTGTCTCTAGAACCTAGCGGAGAGTAAGCGGTATAAAGAATTTTGTTTTCGTTGCAGAAGGCCAATAAATCATTTTGTGCCAAAAGTGGATGCGATTCTACCTGATTCATTTCAGGAATAATCCGCGCGGTAGTCATCAATTTTTTGATTTTAGGGATATTGAAATTAGAAACGCCAATGTGTTTGACTAAACCTTTGGCTACACAAGCTTCCATGGCTGCCCAAGTATCGGCAATCGGCATTTTTTCGAGCGGAAGAAAACCATCTGCATCGGTTGGAGAAACAACATCCTTTTTGTGTGCTATAGGCCAGTGAATCAAATAAAGATCTAAGTAATCAAGCTGAAGGGCTTTGAGTGATTGCTTTAAAGCAGGCTCTACATCTGCTGGCGCATGAAAAGAATTCCAAAGTTTTGAAGTAACAAACAACTCTTCGCGGGTTACATCGCCATCAGTAAAAGCATCCTGAAAAGCTTTGCCTATTTCAGTTTCGTTTTGGTAAATCCAAGCGCAATCAATATGTCTATAACCTACTTTGATGGCTTCTCGAACTGCTTTATATACTTCGCCTGGGGCAGATTTCCATGTGCCCAAACCGATTGCATCTAATTGATCTCCGTTTCTAAAAGTAAGCTGATTCATAGAATTTATTTTTGTTCAAGGGTTTAACTGATTAGGCGCTTTGCCAGTTCATCCGAATGTCAATTTATCTAATAATCTTATTTTTTGACCAATAAGACAACATTTTCAACATGATGGGTTTGTGGAAACATATCTACTGGCTGCACCCGTTCTACCCGATATTTCTCGTCTAACCAAGCCAAGTCTCTTGCTTGTGTGGCAGGATTGCAGCTTACATAAACAATTTTTTCAGCCTCAATTTTCAACAGCATTTTCACCACGGACTCATGCATTCCAGCTCTGGGCGGATCGGTAATGATTACGTCTGGCTTGGCATGTTGACTCATGAACTCATCGTTCAAAAGATCTTTCATGTCACCAGCATAGAAGCTGGTATTGGTAATTCCATTAATTTCAGAATTCACCTTGGCATCTTCAATCGCATCTTCAACATATTCTAAACCAACCACTTCTTTGGCATTTTTGGCTATAAAATTGGCGATGGTACCCGTTCCAGTATAAAGATCATAGACCACTTCTTTGCCAGTAAGTCCTGCAAAATCGCGAGCAATTTTGTAAAGTTCGTAAGCTTGAGGCGCATTGGTTTGGTAGAATGATTTTGGCCCTACTTTGAACTTAATCCCCTCCATTTCTTCCATAATAAAGGCTTCGCCCGAATAGAGTTTCACTTCCAACTCATTGAAAGTCTCGTTGATTTTATCATTCACCACATATTGTAATGAAGTGATTTGCGGAAAGTTGACTTTGAGGTGTTCCAGCAATCCGAACAATTTCTCGTCTTCCGAAGCCACTTGAAGGATCACCATCCACTGATCAAGTACAGAATTACGGATGATCAAATTCCGCATAATGCCTGTGCGCTTTACCAAATCATAGAAAGTCAAGTCATTTTCTAAGCAGTATTTTCTAACAGCTAATCGGATTGTGTTAGAGGGTTCAGGCTGGTGATAGCAGTTTTCGACATCTAAAATTTTATCGAACCTGCCAGGGATATGAAATCCAAGGCCTCTTCTGTCAAGTTCCTCACCAGAATCTACTTCGGCTTTGGTAAACCATTTCCAATTGGAGAAAGTGTACTCTAGTTTATTTCGGTAATATTGAGTCGAGGCAGAGGCTAAAATAGGTTTGATTTCGGGCAATTCTACCTTAGCGATGCGTTGCAAGCTGTCAATGACCTGCTGGTGTTTGTATTTAAGCTGAAGTTCATAAGGAATGTGCTGCCATTTGCAGCCTCCACAGGTACCGAAATGCTCACAAAAAGGCTCAATCCTGTCTTTTGAATATTCATGAAAGGTCATTGGCCTGCCTTCCATGTAGTTGGGTTTCTTTCGGGTCACCATTACATCCACTAAGTCACCAGGGGCAACTCCCTCAATAAAAAGTACCTGATCGTCAATTCTAGCGATGCATTTTCCCTCTGCTGCTATCCCCTCGATGCGTACTTTTTCAATTACCTTATGTTTTCCTCTGAACTTAGCCATGGCGCGAAGATAATTTCATTCGAGATAAGAATGGCCACTTCTTAATAATTTTGCTAGATTCGAGGTTTCGGATGATCTTAAAATTGGTTAAATCCCTATGCACCAACATATTTTGAAACATCTGTCTTACTCAATTCGTATGGAAGTTCATGTTTAGAGTATTGATACTGGCAATCGTAAGTTTTGGGGTTGCAGGAGTTGGATTGTGGGCACAATCAAAAACGCATTTCGAGGTGCAAGACGATGTTTCTTGCGAAAAAATTCATTTCTTTTTAAAAGCCAGCTCAGGCACTTGCGAAATCCGCACGCGCCATGGGGATAATCCCATCAATATTATGGGCTCTAGCGAACAAGATTATGTTACCCCAGAGTTTGGGCAACAGAAGGATGGCGATGTGCTACATACTTGGTTGAACTTGAACGATAGCGGTAAGGAAGGATTTACCAGTAAAATGACGAAAATCTTTGCGAAGAAATCCACCGATGAGAGCAATTACTGGAGCATTTATTTTACAGACTTCAAACCCTACGATCTCGACTTGAATTATGGAGTAGGAAAGGCTTATGTGGACTTATCGGACATAGCAGTTGAAAAGTTAAAAATCACCTCTGGAAATGCGCATGTCAAAGTGGGTTACCATTCCAATATGGGAAATAGGGTTGAAATGGATACTTTTTTGGTGAATGTGGACCTCGGAGATGTTGAAATTGATCGACTGAACATGGCGAGGGCCAAGGTGGTGGTAGCCGAAGTAGGCTTTGGCACGCTGACCATGAATTTTGAAGAAATCTCCGAAATTCCAAGTGAGATTTGGGTGAGAGTAGGCGCTGGGAATCTTACTATTAATATGCAAGAGGAAGCCACCCCAATGATGATTCGTATCAAAAACACCTCTTATCGAAAGCTCAAAATGCCAGCTGACTTCGTTAAAATCAGGGACAATGTGTACGTCAATGGTGCATACCAGCCCGAGGCTACGAACCTTTTGACCTTCAATATCGACTTGGCCATGGGCAGCGTAGTGTTCAGCCGCAATTAATTCACAGTATTCTTATTTCCGTAAAGCCCATCTAAAATCCGTTTAGCAGAAAGTTCATTATATTCAAGCTGTCAATTTTAATCTTAGATTGCTTTAAAGGTTTTGTTGCCTTTTTAAATTAATTTGAACCAAAACTAAACCATCTTGAATATTCTAGAAGCCCATCACGTTTCCAAGAGCTACGCCCAGCACAGGGCCTTGAATGACGTGAGCATATCGATTCCGAAGCAATCCATTTTCGGTTTGCTTGGCCCCAACGGAGCTGGAAAAACCACCCTGATCAGAATCATTAATCAAATCATCATGTCTGATGAAGGCAATGTTTTGATCAATGGAGAAAAGCTCAATCCTAGCCATGTTAAAATTATTGGTTATTTGCCCGAAGAGCGTGGTCTTTACAAAAAGATGAAAGTCGGGGAGCAGCTCATGTATTTGGCGCAGCTCAAAGGCCTTTCGAGTGGAGAAGCCCGCATTCGTATCAAAAAATGGTTGGAAAAATTGGAGCTGACTGAGTGGGCTGGTAAAAAGGTGGAAGACCTTTCAAAAGGTATGGCGCAGAAGATCCAGTTCATAGCCACTGTGCTTCACGAACCAAAGCTTTTAATTCTCGATGAACCTTTCTCGGGTTTCGACCCCGTCAATGCCAATTTGATCAAGGACGAAATTCTTGAATTGCGTGAAAAGGGAGCAACCGTAATCTTTTCAACCCATAGAATGGAGTCGGTTGAGCAGCTCTGCGAAAACATTGCCATGATCAATAAGTCTCAAAAAATTCTTGATGGCACTAAAAAGGAGATCAAGGATTCTTACCGATCCGACAAGTACAATGTTCAATACAAAGGCAAAATCTCTGAACTGAGTGGCGATTTTCAATTATTGGAAACCAAGAACATTGAAGACGACATGTTTGAAGCGACTATTCAGGCAAAGGCGGGGCTTAATCCTAATGATTTGCTCAGAGAACTGATTAACAAAACGGAGGTACATTCTTTTATAGAGTTGATACCTTCGATTAATGACATATTTATTTCAATAGTGGAAGGAGGGAAAAAATCATGAACCAAATTTTCTTAGTACTCAAAAGAGAATACATGACAAGAGTTAAAAAGAAGTCGTTTTTACTAGCCACTCTTTTGACTCCGCTCATTCTTCCTTCAATTATTTTCGTAATCGTTTACTTCGGCACAAGGGATAAAAAATCTAACCAGGACGATATAATAGTACTGGACCAAAGTGGATATTTTACCGATACTTTTAACGAGTCTGGCTATGCTTTCGAATATATGACTGGTTCGCTAGAAGACGGAAAAGCGGCAATGGCAGAAAAGGAAGCCTTCGGTTTGATTTTTATTCCCCCAGTCGATTTAGAGGATAAGGCCAAAACAAGCTATGATGGCTTTGCCTTTTATTCAAAGACCAATCCGAGTTTCAGGGTATTACAGGATTTTGAAAAAACAATCAGTACAAAACTGGAGGATGTAAAACTTCAAAAATCTGGCTTAGACCAAGAAGTCTTAAAATCGCTTGACGCTAGGGTGAGTTTGGAATCCTTTAACCTTACCGATGAGGGGGAAGAATCTAAAAGTAATGCCGGTTTAAGCTATGCCATTGGTTATGGTACAGGCTTTTTGATCTACATTTTCATTTTCGTTTACGGTAGCCAAATCATGCAATCTGTCTTGGATGAAAAGACCAGCAGAATTGTAGAAGTAATTGTTTCATCAGTTCGTCCATTTCAACTGATGATGGGAAAGGTACTTGGCGTAGGTGCGGTTGGTTTTACACAACTTTTGATTTGGATTGTATTGATTGGCGGCTTGTCAACGGTGGGCGTGTCCTTGCTAGGCGGGGGTAGCCAAGAAGTCATGGACGCCATGGCTCAAGGCCAATCAGCAGACCTAACACAAGGCCAAGAAATGGCCATGAAGATTCAAGAATTGATCGCTACCATCCCGGTGGGTAAAATTTTGTTCTCTTTCTTGTTCTTCTTCTTAGGAGCGTACTTCCTTTACGGAGCCCTTTATGCAGCAGTAGGTTCGGCAGTAGATAGCATTCAAGATGCACAGCAATTTATGTTGCCGATTGTATTGCCAATTCTGGCCGCGATCATGTCCATGTTTTTTGTGTTGGAAGATCCAAATGGAGGCTTGGCGGTTACGCTTTCTATGATTCCATTTACCTCGCCCATCATTATGATGGCAAGAATTCCGTTCGGAGTTCCTGATTGGCAACTTGCACTATCCATGATTTTATTGGTGGTTGGTTTTGTTGGTACGATTTGGTTAGCAGGCAGAATTTATAGAATCGGTATTTTGATGTATGGCGTTAAAGTGAATTGGAAAATCATTGCCAAGTGGTTTACCATGAAGGTTTAATCGCCTTTTAAAACATTTAGAAATATCCCGTCAGGTGAAAAACTGATGGGATTTTTTTTGCAGTTCAACCTGATTTATCCCCTTTTATGATTTTGGTCACCATTTTTATAGCCGAATAGCTTCAACTTCATTTGTGTAAATACAATACTATGGATGTCAGAGTGAAGTTTTTAGGTGGGGCCAAATCCGTAACAGGTTCTAAATACTTGCTAGAGATAGGCTACAAAAAATTATTGGTGGATTGCGGCCTTTTTCAAGGATTGAAGGAGCTGAGACTTAGGAACTGGGCTGAATTTCCGATTGACGCCACCACGATTGATGCTATAGTTTTAACCCATGCCCATATTGATCATTCTGGCTATTTGCCTAGGATTGTCAAGGATGGCTTTGCTGGGCCAATTTATTGTACTGAGGCAACGGCTGCTCTCTTGGAAATCATGTTGAAAGATGCTGCAAAACTCCAAGAAGAAGAAGCCGATTACATTGACAAAAAAGGTTATTCGAAACACAGCCCACCTCTTCCACTTTTTGATCTTGTTGATGCAGAAAAGGCCTTGGGGATGTTAATTGCCGTACCTTATCTGGAGTTGATTGACATTTTTGAAAATGTTAAAGCGACCTTTTTCGATGCTGGTCACATTTTAGGCTCTTCAATTGTTTCATTTAGTATTCAAGGCGATACCCAGCAAAAGAAAGTTGTTTTTTCTGGAGATTTAGGTCGTTACAATCAACCGGTTCACCAAGATCCCAGTCCGATTGATCAAGCCGATGTGCTCTTTATCGAATCAACTTATGGTGACCGAGATAATTTAGCCAGTGATGTTGAGGGCCAGCTTGCCACGATTGTTAAGGATACTTTTAATAATGGCGGATGCCTGCTTATTCCTGCTTTTGCGGTTGGAAGAACGCAGTTATTGCTCTATTACTTTTTCCAACTCTTGGAGAAAAAAATGATTCCTGCCTGCGAAATCTATATTGATAGCCCAATGGCGATCAGCACTACGAATTTATTCAAGGCTCACCCCAACGATCATAAATTAGGTATTGGCAGAGAAGCTGAAGACTCTATTTTCGATTATCCGCATTTCAGATACTACAGGTCACAAGAGTCGTCCATTAGCATTAATAACATTCAGAAAAACGCAGTCATTATTTCTGCAAGTGGAATGTGTACCGGAGGGCGAATACTTCATCATTTGTACAATCGCCTGCCTAGAAAAAACGATACACTCCTTTTTGCGGGTTATCAGGCCGAAGGAACTCGTGGTAGGAAAATTCAGGATGGAGATGCCACTTCTCGCATTTATGGTGAAGAAATTCCTGTATTATGTAAGATTGAAAGTATTCACGGTCTTTCTGCCCATGCAGATAGGCAAGAATTGATGCACTGGGCAAGCCAAATTGAAGCCCCAAAGATGGCCTTTGTTGTACATGGTGAATTGGCCAGCGCTACGCATTTATCGGAAAAACTGAAAGAAGAACTTCATTGGCCAAATGTGATGATCCCGAATTATTTGGAAAGCTTTGAGCTCTTTTCTGGTATTTAGGAGGAAAAAAAGAGGAAAGCATGAATGTGCTTTCCTCTTGGTAAATACGATTTAGTACTTTTAATCAGCCTTTGGATAATCGGTATAGCCTTGAACCCCCGGGGTATAAAATGTATTTTGATCTGGGTTCGCCAAAGCGATGTCTTTTTTCATTCTAGTCACCAAATCAGGGTTAGCAATAAATGGAACTCCAAAAGCAACTAGCTCTCCTTTATTGGCCTGCAAGTCATTTTCGGCCCTTTCTTTGTTGTAGCCACCACTTAAAATGTAAGCTCCCTTAAAATTATTGCGAATAATATCTTTCACCCTTTGAGGCACTTCTGGAGCACCCATATGCGAATGGTCTACTATATGAATGTAGGCAATACCAATCTTATTCATCGCTTCAGCAATGTATTTGAATTGCTCATCAATCCCTTCAAATTCACCCATGTCGTTGAAAACCCCAAATGGCGAAAGTCGGATACCCACTTTGCCTTTTCCAATGGCATCTGCCATGCCTTGTGCAATTTCAATCGCAAAGCGGCTTCTGTTTTCTATTGATCCACCATATTCATCGGTGCGCTGATTGGCTTTTGGATTGATAAATTGTTCTACTAAGTAGCCGTTGGCGCCATGGATTTCCACGCCATCGAAACCAGCTTCGATCGCCAGTTTGGCTGCATTAATATATTCCTGAATGGTAGATTTCACTTCTGTTGTCGTCATGGCCGAAGGAACAGTATGGTCTTGCATACCTTTTCCATCCACATACATTTGACCACTGACAAGCAACCCACTTGGAGAAAGTACTTTGGCACCCTCAGGCAAGTTTTCGACATTACCCACCGCACCAGTGTGCATCAACTGAACGAAGATCTTAGAGCCAGCTTCGTGCACTTTTTCTGTAACTAATCTCCATCCATCCACTTGTTGCTGATTGAACAATCCTGGAATGCGAGGGTAACCTAAGCCATTTGGCGATGGTGAAGTACCTTCTGTAATGATCAATCCAGCTTCTGAACGCTGTTCATAGTATTCTGCGATTAATGCATTAGCGGTGTTTTTTTCTACCGCCCTTGAACGGGTCATGGGCGCCATAACAACTCTGTTTTTGAGGGTGATATCACCCAATTTGAATTCACTAAACAGTTTATATTCTGACATAATTTTTGAGATTTTTCTGAATGACTTGCCCCAAGAACGGAGCTTCAATGAAACCATGATGCGGCAGAAATAATTTCAAGGAGGCTGATTTTTTTTAAGAAATTGAGGTCAACTTAAGGCAGAAGGCATCGTTTTATTCTTTATTATTATCTGCTAAAACCATCCCATGCCAAACTATTCGCCCATTCTAGAGAAATTACGTGTGGCCTCTGAAGAGGAGAAGAACCTTCATTGCTTTAAGGTGTTGGATCAATTGATCAGTTTGTTCGAAACGATGGAGTCAAAACACATCCCAAAGGCCAAATTTTCAGAAGCCTTGAAACGACTCGATGTAGTCCTTTCCACAGACCTTATCTATGTTAGGCAACTTACGGCTTTGAAAACGGATGTTTCCGATGTACTGAGAAAGGAATTTGGGCTTACTACTCGGCTATACTATCGTACAAAATGGCTGTTCAATGGAACAATGTTCGTTGGTATTCCGCTGGGCTTTATTGCTGGAACGCTCTATGGTTTTGAAAGTCTTTTCAACTTAATTAGTCCAATAGGAATTGTTTTAGGGCTTATTTTGGGCATTGCGATTGGTACTGCCAAGGATAAAAAGGCGGCTAAACAAGGGAAGCAATTGAGCATTATTTAGGGCTCAGTGCTTCTTTAATTCCCGTATATAAGATTTCTATTTCTGTAATTCGTGCAGTCAATTCATCAAAGCTTTCTTTAAAGGCATTGCGTTGCAAGGCCTCCAATGCCCTAACCAATTCATTGGCACTCAAGTGCCTGGCAGGGGGCAACATTTTATGCGCCTCGTTGCTAATGCCATCCCTGATTTTGAGCTTCACTGCCTTTTTGCAGTTTTCTATGCTCCGGGCAGAACTTGATTTGAAAATGCGGATCATTTCATTGACGAAATCTTGATCGCCCATTTGGCTGAGGCTGGTCAAATCAAATACAGGTGCTTTTTCCGATTGGTGAACGTTCATTACGGCCTTGGCTTTACGTCTATTGGTTTCTCTTTCTATCAGTCTGATGAGATCATCTTCGTTAAACGGCTTTTTCAATATATGATTGAAACCAGCCTTAAGGCTTTGCGCTCTTTCTGTTTCAGAAATGGTGGCTGTTAAGGCAATCATAGGAATTTCGCTGTTTGGCCCGCCTTCTCGCCTGATGCGCTGCACTATTTCGAGGCCTGAAAAACCGGGCATTTTTGCATCGAGGATGGCGATATCAAATGCTTTATTTTTCAAGAATTCCATGGCCTCCTTGCCATCTTTGGCCAAGGCCAAGTTGACATTGTGTCCTTTGAAAATGGTTTCGAGAAGTTTTAGGTTGAAGGGCTCATCGTCTGCTACCAAAATAGATATCGCGGTGAGCTTTACTAAATTCATGGGTTCTTTTTGGGCATCGCTTTCTTCTTTTGTTCCAATGGAAACAGGAAGACTAACGATCATAGAAGTACCCTTATTCGGCTCGCTTTCAATGGAGAGCTGGCCATTGTGCAGTTTTACGAGCATGGTTGAAATGGCCAGTCCAAGACCTGTTCCTTTCGCTTGATCGCCCGTATTGGCCTGCTCAAACTCTTCGAATATTTTTGTTTGTTGGTCTTTGGCAATCCCGATTCCAGAATCTTTTACTTCTAGCCTGAGCTGAACGGCATCTCCCTTCATACGAGTAGAAGAGGCGATCAATTTGATATGCCCTTGGTCGGTAAATTTTATCGCGTTGTGAATCAAGTTGAGTAGAATTTGACGGATGCGCTGCTCGTCAGCCACCACAAATTCAGGTACTTCATTCATTTCTAAATTCAGTGCCAGTCCCTTTTGGTTGGCCATTTCTTGAAAGATGGAAGTGCAGTCTTTCAGTAACTGATGAAGGTCGATATTTTGCTTGTTTAGCGTTACTTTTCTGGCTTGAAGTTTAGACAAATCGAGGATGTCGTTGAGCAAATGAAGCAGGTGATCCGAAGAACTTTTTATGATTTGGAGCTGCTCTTTTTGTTCCCCATTTTCTGTGTTTTTCAAAAGCTGGTTGGTGAAACCCGAAATGGCGTTCATAGGTGTCCGAATTTCATGGCTCATATTGGCCAGGAATTTTTCTTTGGCTTTGGCTAAATCTTCCGCGTTTTTCTTGGCTTCGCGAAGCACGGCCTGGTATTTTCTATTTCTGCCCACATAGTTAAGCTGACTAAAGAGCGTAATTAGAAGCAATACACTTGACAAAACAGAAAAGATGACAACCTCGCGGTTGGTGTCTTTGGCCAGTCCCTGAACGCTGGCAACATGCGTTCTTGCAGCTTCCAATTCATGGCTTTCCATGCTGTCGATCAAGTCAATGATATGGTCTTGAAGAACCCTTGACTCCCTTTCCAGATAGGCGAGTTGGTATTGTAATGCGTTGTCTTTTTCTGTACTTTCTTCTTTGGCCTTAGCCAGTTCTGCCATGATTTCATTTTGTAATATTTCTGATTGAGAAGGAACCTGAACGGTGTCTTCTTTTGGTTTTTTAGTAAAAATTCTTCCGATTAAGCCACGCTTTTTAACTTCTGTATCTATCGTGTCGGCAGCGGCTAAAACTTTAGGGATTTCATTAATTCTTGCGGTAAGTTCTTCAAGCGTATTGCCTAAAAGATTGTTGTTCAAAGCCGAAAGCTTGGTTTGAATCTTGGCCCTTTCTTTGATCAAATAAGACAGTGAATCGCAATTTTGCTTGAGATCTGCTCGATTGTACTGGGTTTTTAAGGAATCGAGCAAGTATTGGCTATCGTTTAAAGCTTCATTGAAACTTCTTAGAAATTCTGGCTTGGGATTGCTCCTGTAAGATTCTACTTCGCGTTCCATCTCATTCACGAAAAATGACACCTCCTTCAGGATTAATAAATTATAATTAGGTTCTGCATTTTCTTGCAGCTCATTTACCATATTATCAAGCCTAAAATAGGCCTGATATCCAGCAACAGAAATTATAACGGTGAGCACAATCAAAATAAGGTTGACCATCCAGGCTAGGGTGTGTCGCAAATTATGCTTGAGTTGAGCCATTTTAATAGAAGAGCGGTTTATACTTTTTTACAATATACGGGGTATTTCGGTTTCGGGTAAATTAATGCACCAAGCAAATAAAGGCTTCCTGATCTTCAGGAAGCCTTTGAGCTATTTTTAAAATAAGCCGATGAACAAGTTGGTGGTTGTTCTTGCACTTACACTGAAGATAGAAACTACACTGCCATTGACGGTGACATCAACACTTGTTGCAGTTTGAAAGTCAAACCTGTTTTCAATTTGATTTTCTGAATAGTTGGCAACAATTAGTTCATAATCTCCCTCTGGCATAAAAGCCAAGGTAAAGTTACCGAAGGCATCAACAGTTGCACTGTTAACAGCGTTTTCAAATCTGGTTTCACCGTCCGCAGGTTCGCTTGTTTCCGCCTCATTGAATGTGCCTTCTAAGTAAGCATATACCACAACCTTATCGGCATTTTGCATGCTTTGATCGTTCACATTTCCTTCAATTTTTCCAGTTGTAGATTTAGCAATCAATCTGGCCGTTGGTCTAAGATTGAATTCTCCATTGCCTCTTTTTACCAAGGCTTTTCTTAAATCTACATCGGCTACAAGCTCAGTGGTGCCGTCTGCTAGAATTTCGAAATCACCTTTGATTTTGTAACCAGAAGTCGATCCGCTGGGTACATTGATTTGTGATTTGGTTTGATCTGCAAATTCAACATAGGCTTGGTTTGCTGAAGTTAAAATCAATCTAACTTCTTCATAAGCTCCGGCTTGTAATTCAGCTTCGCCTAAAAAGTGAGTGTTACCGTTCTGAAAATCCATAAGGTTAAATTCCTCAGGAGTGTCAAAAGTAATGGAATTTTGTACCTGGCCGTTGGCTATAAATTGAGCTTCGTCTACTGAAAGAAAAACACCAGTAATATTTTCTGAATCAACTGCCGCATCAGTGGCTTCAAGTCTCGCAGTTCCCGTGCCGTCTAATTCTGATGAGTTATCATCGTCACAGCTCGAAAAAATGAGTGCTGGAACAATTAAAAGTGTCGCGATAAATGCTTTTAAAGTTTTCATAATTATTGGTTTTGTTTAGAAATAAACTATCTGCCTATTTGTTTGCGAATGGCGTGCCGCATGCTAAAATGGTACTTTAAAGGCCTGTTTCAAGGCTTTTTGCCAAATGCCAAGGTCAGTCTTTAGTCACTTTGGGAAATTCTTTTTCATATTGAAATGGATACACGCAAAACGAAATCTTTAGTGAGAAGCATGAAGTATGCTACAGTTTTATGTCCAAAAGCAAACCCAAGGAAGTGAAACGCTATTCGCTATGCATTTCGATCAAGAGCCCTCCAGAGCAGGCATTCATATTGGATTTGTCCCTCGTTAAAGTAAAATTGATTTGATTGCTTGTCTCAGAATTGAACGGTAATATAAAGGCCACTCAATTCAATTGAGCAGCCTTTTTCGATGGTATGAATTGTTAAGTTTTATTGCACTTTAGTGATTGCATTTGCATCTAAAATCACGGCAGTTTGAGCTAAAGCACGCCCTGTCATGGACGCGGATGTTAAGAATGTAATGCCAGTCATTGAAAGTACATTTCCTTCAAAATGTGAAGTTGTCCCGAAAGTGGCTTCACCAGCGACTTGCCAGTAAATGTTCTTGGCCTGAGCTCCACCATTTAATATAATGTTCACCGCAGCACTTTGAGTAAGGTCACCAGCGACTTGGAAAATCCAAATGTCATTTGCTCCACCAGTTAAAGTAAGGTCAGTGGGAATGGTAACGGTATTGGTCCATTTGTACAGACCAGCTTCCAATGTCATACCACCAATATTGCCTGTACCAAGTTCTAGAAAATCTGGAGAAGGTCTTCCAGCAGCGTCATTATAAGCGGTGATCATATCACTCACAGCTGTTGTGAGTGTAACAGGAGTAGGGTCAGCCATATCTGCTGCATAAACATTTCCAGTTACTTGTGCCGAAGTAGCATAGCCTGTGAAATCAACCAAAGCTAAACCTGTGATGTATGAGGTAGCAGCTGGACTTAAGCCCAAATGACCCGTGATGGCAGATGTTGAGCTATTATTGATCGCAGTTTTTGCAAGAATCACATAATTACTCGCACTACGAAGATTAACGGCACTCAGTATTGCAGCGGTACCACCTGTGGTGAAATCCCAACTTGTATTGCTCGCCAAAGCGTTTCCTGAAATATCCTTCGCTCCAGTAGTAATGGTTGCAGTATATTCTTTGTTGGCATCCAGGTTAGTGTTTGAAGTAAAAGTAGCGGTAGTTCCACTATAAGCTACTTCACCCACAATTACCGTAGAACCCTGTTTCAAGATAAAGGTATTTGCATTTACAGTTGAAGGATCCATGGCCTCATTGAAAATGATGGAAACTGTTTTGTTTCTTGGAACATCTTGTGCATCGTTCAAAGGAGCAGTAGAATTGATAATTGGTGCAGCATTATCTATCTCTATACTCGTGGTGAAGGTCAGAATAAAAGCACTTGCTAATGCTACGCCCTCGGTACTGGTGGCATCAATTGAAACTATAGCGGTAAAGGTTTTATTATAAGCTAAATCTGCATTAGGAGTAAATGTTGCCGTTCCATTGGCATAAGTTACGGCACCTGTTATGGCGTTCGGCCCCTCCAAAACCGTTATCGTGGTTTCGTTAATGCTGTTAACATCCATCTCTTCACTGAAATTGAATTCAATAGGAGTAGTTATGGCAACATCAACCGCATCTACCGATGGTACAGTTGATACCACTGTTGGTACTGTTGGCGGATTGTTCTTATCAGCACAGCTGGTAAAGAGCAGTGCCGGAAGAATTAAAAGTGTGGCGAATATTGATTTTAAAAATTTCATAAATAATGGTTTAGAATTTAATTACTCGATGGAGTGCGAATGCCGTGCCCCGTATTTAAAGTACTTTGAACCCTTCACACAGGCCTTTCTCTAAATCTTAATTCTCGTATTCAGCCACTTCGAGAAATTGTTGTTCATAATGACAGGAAATCAATCAAAGAGGAATCTTGGAGGAGAGGCTGTAAGCCAACAGCAGTTTTGTAGCTGATAAATAGAAAGCGCATAAGATTTTTCTATTTTTGAAGGCGTAGAAAAATTCAACCCTAGTTTATGGCCAAATCGAAGTCTGACGGAAGTGAAACTCCATTAATGAAGCAATACAATGCCATCAAAGCCAAACATCCTGGGGCTTTGTTGCTGTTTCGGGTGGGCGATTTCTATGAGACTTTTGGCGAAGATGCCATCAAGGCCAGTAAAGTGCTGGATATTGTGCTTACCAAACGAGCTAACGGCTCAGCAAGCCATATTGAATTGGCAGGTTTTCCGCATCATTCATTAGATAATTATCTTCCTAAATTGGTGCGGGCGGGCAATCGTGTCGCAATTTGCGATCAACTAGAAGATCCTAAATCAGTAAAAGGGATTGTAAAACGAGGCGTTACAGAATTAGTAACTCCAGGCCTGTCTTTCAACGACAATGTGCTTGACAAGCGCAGAAATAATTATTTGGCCTCCCTTTTTTATGACAGAGACCAAGTTGGAATTTCCTTTTTGGACCTTTCAACTGGAGAATTTCTAACGGCACAAGGTTCGAAAGAATATATCGATAAGCTGGTTCAAAGTTTTAACCCTTCTGAATATATTTTCTGCAAAGCGAATCGCGAAGTGTTTTACGATCGCTTTAAAGAGTCCTTGAACACCTACCATTTGGATGATTGGGTCTATGCTTACGATTATGCATATGAGCGTTTAACCAATCATTTCGACACGGCCAATCTAAAAGGTTTTGGGATTGAAAACCTGAACCTGGGCATTATCGCATCAGGTGCTATTCTGCATTATTTAGAAGAAACTGAGCATAAAGAAGTAAAGCATATTGCGGCCATCAGTCGAATTGAAGAAGATAAATACGTTTGGTTGGATAAGTTTACCATCCGCAATTTGGAGCTGGTTTATCCTCAGCAAGAAGGTGGCGTTCCTCTAATTCAAATTCTCGACCATACCTTTACCCCAATGGGAAGCCGATTGATGAAGCGCTGGATGGTGCTTCCGCTTAAAGAGAAAAGTAGGATTGAAGAAAGGCTTTCCATTGTGGATGCTTTTGCCGACAATAATGAGCTACGCGAAGAAATTTGCCAACACCTTAAACCCATTGGCGATTTAGAAAGGTTGATTTCAAAAGTTGCTGTTGGCCGGATCAATCCTCGCGAAATGAACCAATTGCGCAAGGCGTTGGAAAATATAAAGCCCATTCAAGGTTATCTCGGCAATGCCAATCACAAAGCCTTGAAGGCCCTTGCCGATCAGCTTAACCCTTGCGATCAACTCTTGAATCGTATTAAGGAGCAATTGAAAGAAGACGCTCCGATGCTGATTCACAAAGGTGATTTGGTGAATGAAGGGATTGATGAGGAGCTAGATGATTTGAGGAGAATCGCTTACTCTGGAAAGGATTATTTGATTCAATTGCAACAGCGCGAAACCCAGAAAACGGGGATTAGTTCTTTGAAAATCGCTTATAATAAGGTTTTTGGCTATTATTTAGAAGTCACTAACTCGCATAAGGATAAGGTGCCAGAAGAATGGATCAGAAAGCAGACCTTGGTGAATGCCGAACGATATATTACCGAAGAATTAAAAACGTACGAGGACAAAATCCTTACAGCGGAGGATAAAATTGGAGCTATTGAACTTCAAATCTTCAATGATTTAGTGGCCTTTGCATCTGACTACACTGCTCAAGTACAGCAAAACGCGAAAATCATCGGCATGCTCGATTGCTTGATTTCTTTCGCAACCGTGGCAGAGGTCAATCATTATTGCCGACCGCAGATCAACGATAAAATGATCATCGATATTCAAGAGGGCCGACACCCAGTCATTGAAAAGCAATTGGCTGTGGGCGAAAGCTACGTACCGAATGATGTTTATTTAGATGATCACACGCATCAAATTCTGATCATTACTGGACCGAACATGGCGGGTAAATCCGCGCTTTTGCGTCAAACCGCGTTGATAGTGCTGATGGCTCAGATGGGCTGCTATGTGCCCGCCAAATCCGCGATTTTAGGAATTACTGACAAGGTATTTACCAGAGTAGGCGCCAGTGATAACCTGTCAAAAGGAGAGTCCACTTTTATGGTAGAGATGACAGAAACGGCCAGTATTCTGAATAACCTGAGCAATCGCAGCTTGGTATTGATGGACGAAATTGGTCGCGGTACCAGCACTTACGATGGTATTTCGATCGCATGGTCCATTGTGGAGTACTTGCACAACCACGAAAAATTTAAGCCCAAAACGCTTTTTGCTACCCATTATCATGAGTTGAACCAATTGCAAGAAGATTTTCCTGCCATTAAAAACTTCAATGTGTCGGTAAAGGAAGTGGGCAACAAGGTGATTTTTATGCGTAAGCTTAAGGAGGGTGGCAGCGAACACAGCTTCGGAATTCATGTGGCACAAATGGCGGGCATGCCCAACCCTGTGGTAATCAGGGCAGCTGAAATTATGCGCCATTTAGAAAAGGATAAAATCCGAAATAACACGAATCAGAAAATCAAAGACATTCCGAAAAACAACTTTCAACTCAACCTTTTCGAAGCTGATCCTACATTCCTGGAAATCAAAGAAATTTTGGAAAACCTAGATATCAATACCATTTCACCAGTAGAAGCTTTATTAAAACTGAACGACCTTAAAGGGAAATTGAAGAAGTAGGATTGGGGTTTGAGAAAAACGCTTTTTTAGCTACTTCAATAGATGATCAACTTCCTTTTTGAGTTTAGGTAGCTCCCGAGTGACGATTGTCCAGATTACTTCATCCGAGATGTTGTCATAATCATGGATAATTCTATTCCTAGTGTTGACTATTTGTCGTGCATTTTCAATTGGGAAGTGCTCATCTATGTCAAGAATTCTTTTCACCGCTTCGCCAATGATTTCTAGGTTGCGCTCAATGGCTTTCTTTGTTTTGAGGTCTTTTTTATAAGCAAAGAAGTCCATGCGGTCGGGTAGAAATTCAAAGATTTAATTGATGGCCTGTTCGATATTTAGCAGCCATGTCTGAATTCTATAATCCATAAATTTGAACTTTCGACTTTTCTAATTGGCTTCTGAATAGGCGATTTTTTATGCCTCTCTCCTCAATTAAATCAACCTTTCTTTTTAACAACTTCTCAAGTTTCATTTTTAGGTTAAAGTAGAGGTCTGTGTACTTGTAAGGATCTTCTTCTTCAAAATCAACCAATAAATCGATGTCTGATTGATCATTGAAATCTTCTCTAGTTACCGAACCAAAAGCAGAAAGTGATCTTACCCTATTTGAAGCACAGAGTTGTATAATTTCGTCTAGCTGTTTTTGCTCGATTTTCATGGTGTCAAATATAACGAGATTTCACTTCTTTTGATTTTCGACCCAAAGTTTCAAAAACTCAGCTCTAAGCTCTCGTTGATTGATGTACGGTTCGAGACTGTTTAAATTATTCTCAATAAACATTAATTCTTGTTCGAATTAGTAGAACCTTTTCTCCTTAAAAAAATTATTAAACGACTCCCGACTCCCGACTCCCGACTCCCGACTCCCGACTAATACTTCAAAACCTCTTTCAGTTTAGCATGCCCATTGCGGCTTACAGGCAGTTGAACTCCATTTTTAAGGCTAAGTAAGTAATTGTCTTTTTCGTAAAGTTCGAGCTTTTCAATATGCTTGATAGACACGATATGAGAACGATGAATGCGGATAAATTCAGTTTGAGGAAGATTGTCCTCTAAATGCTTCATGCGCAATAGCTTCAAAAATTTTCCTTGGGTAGAATGAATAGCTACATAATCATCTTGCGCTTCGAAATGGGTGATTTGATCTAAACCAAGAATGTGGATTTTATTGCCTGTTTTTACCACCATTCGGTCGATACCTTCGGCCAACTCCTCGCGTTTTTCGGTAAGCTTTTCAATTTCGGCTTGGGCGGGTACATGGCTTTCAATTTTGTTAACCGCCTTTTGAACTGCTCCTTTGAATCGCTCTTCGGCATAAGGCTTTAGTAAATAGTCGGTAGCGTTGAGTTCGAAAGCTTTAATGGCATATTGATCGAAGGCAGTGCTGAAAATAACCACAGGAGGATTTTCAATGAGTTCGAGCAATTCGAAACCCGTAATTTTTGGCATTTGAATGTCCAAAAAGAGTAAATCTGGCTTATGCTCTTGAATAGATTTTAAACCTTCAAAACCATCAGCGCATTCTGCAACCACTTCGATTTGAGCAAAGTTTTTCAAATAGGCCTTGATAATATCTCGGGCTAATTTTTCGTCATCAACTATAAGTGCTTTGATCATTTCTCGGTTAATTGTGGAATGTCCAATCGGACAGTGAATAAATTATCATTCGTTTCGGTGAAAACCAATTTTGGCACCCCATAAATCACCCTCAATCGTTCTCGCACGTTTTTAAGTCCTATACCTTTTCCTTTTTTGCTTATTGCTTCAGGATCGAATTCATTGGTCATAAACACGCGCAGAACGCCATTTTCTTCTGATGCTTTTAAACGGATAGTGACATCGCCCAAGCTTTCATAAATACCATGCTTGATTGCGTTTTCGATCAAAGGTTGAAGGATAAGGTTGGGAAGGTCTAAGTGTTTTGCGGCTTCGGTAATTTCAGTTTCCACTTTTAGACGATCGCCAAAGCGTACTTTTTCAATTTCTAAATAGAGTAGAAGGTTGGCCAGTTCTTCTTCCAGACTATTCAATTGTTTGTTTTCCTTGCCAAGAGAATAGCGTAAAAAATCTGATAGTTTGACCACCATTTCTCTGGCTTGGCTTGGGGCAGTAATGGTCAACGAAGCAATTGAATTTAAGCTATTAAAGATAAAATGGGGATTGATCTGTGATTTCAACATTTCCAATTCCGACTCCTTCAGCATGGATTCTAGTTGGGTTTGTTGTTGGCTTCTTTCCCTTAAATCGTCATAGTATTTGATAAGGTGATACACCAGAATGATCACAGCATAATAGAGCAAACCAAGCGCTGCCCGCCAGGCCATTGAAATATTGAGTAGGGCCAGAGAAACTTCATCCTGCGGCAGTAAACTTTTAATGATGGTAATGGTGAGAAAAACGCCTACTGTTACCGAGAGGGCTGCAGCAGCCAAATGGCTGACAAAAAGATTGAGAATTTGAGAAGAATCGAATGAGTTATAACGAACCACAAACCAATAAGCCAAACCGAGTCCATAGAAAATGCCGTTAAAGATGAAGCTATCAATCAGCGCTTCTTTGGTAGGGGCATCATAGAAATAATGAAGTCCCAAGCCGAAGAGTATGGCTACAAATAACCATGCTGCCGAGTAAAAAATTAAGCCTTTGTTTTTGAGAAAAGGGTGGTTCATTGAATTGATGTGAACCCTAAATTATGAAATAGTAGCGAGAAAAAATTGATGGGTATTGCAATGACCAGTCGCAATACCCATTTCATTTTAACCAATTATTATTTTACTTCACCGCCTCCGAAAAGCACTAATCCTTTGATGATCAATTCTTTTCCATTGTTGGCTTCGTTTTCCGCAAGGATTTTACGTTCATCTGAAAATCCTCCGAAAATGGCAGTTACTTTTACCTTGACATTCATATCGGAAGGAACTCTAATGTCAGTTCCACCGAACAAAACGAATACATCCAAAACATTCGTGCCGCTGGCAAGCTCTGCGTTAATCAGGTTTAAGTCGGTGCCTCCGAAAATAGAGGTCAACTTTCCGCCTTTAAACTGCTTTGAGGTAACTACTCTTTCTGCACCTCCGAAAAGGGCAATTTCGTCTACCATATCTAATTCTGAGTCAGTATTTTTTTTTTCGTTTACCCCACTGTGTTCTTTATTTCTTCGGAAGATCAACGAGACACCGATAATGATGAACACAACTGGCCAGAAGTCAAAAATATCCCTGAAATCTAGGTAATAGACATCTCTGAGTAAGAAGGCCGTACCTATGGCCATAAGTGTAAGTCCAAATCCGACTTTTTCGCGGACGGTGGCTACCAATAAACCGATAAGGATCATGATGGAATACCACTGACGGAAGTACCAAGGAATTCTGAAACTCAGAATATCAAGATTGTCGAGTGTCCAAAGCGAACCTATTACAAGGAAGATCGCTCCGATAATGTACCTTTTGTTAACTGACTGTGACATAGTTTTCGTTGTTTTAGTGGCAGGCAGCTTTCACTGCCTGCTTGTTGTGTTGTTGTTTGAGTTTGTCGTTTCTTTTATTGCCTCGTTTTTGACCTTTGGGCTTTAAATACATTCAAATGTACGTGCATTGGTCGCTTTGCTGTTGGCGCAAATCGGTAAACGCACGGCCAACATCGGTAAACGAACGAACTATTCGTCAAGGCTTTTTAGCTTTATTTTAAAATCGGTGAATTCCGCTTTCGAAATGCTTTCTTACTCCTTCTTCATTGACTAATTTTGGCCAGCACAAATTTCATCCTATGGAATACAGAATCGAAAAAGATACGATGGGGGAAGTACAAGTTCCCGCAGATAAATATTGGGGAGCTCAAACCGAACGCTCTAGAAACAATTTTAAAATTGGCCCGGAAGCAAGCATGCCTTTAGAAGTTGTTCATGGCTTCGCTTATTTGAAAAAGGCCGCTGCCCATACCAATCATCAGTTGGGAGTGCTTTCAGTAGAAAAGCGCGACATGATCTCGAAAGTCTGTGATGAGATTTTAGAAGGTAAACTAGATGATCAATTCCCACTTGTGATCTGGCAAACTGGTTCTGGCACACAGTCAAATATGAATGTGAATGAGGTGATCGCTAATAGGGCGCATGTAAATTCAGGCCATAAATTGGGCGAAGGCAAAACAGAAGTACACCCCAATGACGATGTGAATAAATCACAATCTTCTAATGATACTTACCCTACAGGCATGCACATTGCTGCTTATAAATTGATAGTTGAAAACACAATTCCGGGAGTGGAGCTGTTGAGAGATACGCTTCAAGCCAAGTCTAAGGAGTTTATGAATGTGGTGAAAATTGGCAGGACCCATTTAATGGATGCGACACCATTGACCTTAGGCCAAGAGTTTTCTGGGTATGTTTCACAACTTAACCATGGATTGAAGGCTATAAAAAATACTTTAGAACACCTTTCCGAACTAGCACTTGGTGGAACGGCTGTGGGTACTGGTATCAATACTCCAGCAGGCTATTCAGAATTGGTTGCCGAAAAAATTGCTGAATTTACTGGTCACCCATTTATTACAGCAGAAAATAAATTTGAGGCTTTAGCCGCCCACGATGCTTTTGTAGAAACGCATGGGGCACTAAAGCAAATGGCGGTCTCTTTGAATAAAATCGCGAACGATATTAGAATGCTTGCCTCTGGGCCAAGATCTGGTATTGGAGAAATTATCATTCCTTCTAACGAGCCAGGGTCATCGATTATGCCAGGCAAAGTTAACCCTACGCAATGCGAGGCAATGACGATGGTTTGCGCTCAGGTCATAGGCAATGATGTTACCGTTACCTTTGGTGGTGCGCAGGGGCATTATGAATTGAATGTTTTTAAACCCGTAATGGCCTATAATTTATTGCAGTCTGCACGTTTGATTGGTGATGCTTGTGTGTCTTTTAATGATAACTGCGCCATTGGCATAGAGCCAGATTATAAAAGCATCAAACAGCATTTGAACAATTCGCTGATGCTCGTCACAGCGCTGAATACAAAAATTGGCTACGAAAAGGCGGCTAAAATTGCCAAAACAGCACATGAGAATGGAACAACCTTGAAAGAGGAGGCAGTTAACCTTGGCTACTTAACTCCAAATGAATTTGATGAGTGGGTGAAGCCAGAAGATATGATCGGAAGTTTGAAAAGCTGACATTAAAGTTATAATTTGTGATTAAATGAGTTTAAACTCAATCAAATCGATATAAGATGAAAACTTCTAAAGTACTTTTTACCATTGCCTTGGGTATTTTTATTGCGACAGCTGCAATAGGTCAAGAAATGACCAAAGCCGAGAAAAAAGCCTTCAAAATTGAAATGAAGGAATGGAAGAAAAAGAAAAAGTCCATGAGTCCTGAAGACTTCAAAGTATTATCAGAGGAGCATTTAAAGCTAAAGGCCTCAAATGCTGCCGCAGTTGGTGATATAGAAACTTTGGAGAAGCAAGTTTCTGAAAAGGATAATCAAATCATAGACCTTCAAAAGCAAGCTACGAGAATGCAAGCGGCTTATCAGGCAGCTCAAAAGGAAACTGAGAATTTAAAAGCCCAACTCGCAAATCGTCCTGCCTACAACCCAGATTTGATCAATGGCGAAGATTTTGGTATTGGCGTTGTGTTCAAAGTACAAGTAGGCGCTTTCAGAAAAGTGGATTTGAAAAAGTATGCTGATACCTCAGAGGATTTTGCCGAAGAAAAAACGGACGACTTAAGAAAATACATTATTGGCAACTTCCGTAACTACGAAGATGCGAACATCTTGAAGCGCTATTTAAGAGAAATGGGTGTGGAAGATGCTTGGATTGTGCCTTACAGAGATGGCGTAAGGGTGCCACTCAAAGATGTTCTGCCAAACGCAAAGGCGAACGACTAGTCCTTTTTAATTAAAATATTTTAGCAGTGTTTTTGAAAGAAGGCACTGCTTTTTTTATACCTGAATTTCAAAGTAAAATATTCTTATTTTTATACATGCAAAAAAGATGGCTATTTGGTGAACTGGCAAATCCCGACCTTGTTGAATCACTTCAGCAAGACTTGGGCATTAGCGAAAACCTTGCGTTTTTGTTTGCTAAAAAAGGAATCAAGGATTACGAAGAGGCCAAAGCCTATTTTAGGCCTCAAATGGATCAACTTCATGATCCTTTTTTGATGAAGGATATGGGTAAGGCTGTTGATCGATTAGCTCGAGCCCTGGAAACCCAAGAAAATATTCTCGTTTATGGAGATTATGATGTAGACGGCACAACCGCTGTAGCCACCTTCTATGGCTTCCTTTCCCAAAGATTCTCTAACCTAGAATTCTATATCCCCGATCGCTACAGCGAAGGTTATGGTGTTTCCAAAGCTGGAATTCAATATGCGATAGACAACGGCTTTAGCCTTATTGTTACCCTAGACTGTGGTATTAAGGCTTGCGATAGAGTTAAAGATGCAGCTGCTGCAAGTATTGACGTAATCATTTGCGATCACCACACGCCCGGTGAAGAACTACCTCCAGCTTATGCGGTGCTCGATCCTAAGCGCATGGATTGCGAATACCCGTACAAAGAACTTTCAGGCTGTGGAGTGGGCTTTAAGCTGCTTCAAGCCTTTTGCCAAAGAAGTGATTTAGCACAAGAAGAACTCTTTCAATATTTAGATCTTTTGGCGGTAAGTATTGCCTCAGACATCGTTCCAATCACTGGCGAGAATCGGGTACTTACTTACTACGGCCTCAAAAAGTTAAATCAAGATCCAAGGCCTGGATTAAAAGCGCTGATTGAACTTTATAAGAACAAAAACGACTTGACGGTTACTACTATCGTTTTTGGAATTGGGCCAAGGATCAACGCAGCGGGCAGAATGGACCATGCAGGGGCTTCTGTCAATTTACTTTTGGCAAAAACCGTAGAGGAGGCCACCAATATGGCCAAGGCAATCAATGATCAGAATGATGCCAGAAAGGATTTCGACAGTTCAATAACAGAAGAGGCTTTGATGATGATCGAGTCAGATACAGAAATGGTCAACGCGAAATCGACTGTACTTTATAAGGAAGATTGGCATAAGGGAGTGATTGGTATTGTTGCTTCGCGCTGCGTTGAGAAGTATTACCGCCCGACTGTTATTCTTACAGAATCGAACAACAAAGCGACAGGCTCTGCGCGTTCTGTACTCGGTTTTGATATTTACAATGCCATTTCAGAATGTGCAGATTTACTGGAGCAATATGGCGGGCACATGTATGCCGCAGGGATTACCATGGACCTCAGCAATGTAGAAGCTTTCAAAATTAAGTTCGAAGAGGTAGTTGCTAGGCAGATCACTGAGGATCAGCTCATTCCTGCGATTAATGTCGATACCATAATTTTCTTGGACGATATAGACTTTAAATTCTTCAATACAATCAAGCAAATGGGGCCTTTTGGGCCACAAAATATGCAGCCCTTGTTTGTTTCAGAAAATGTTCATGCCGAAAACGTGAAAGTATTGAAAGGGCAACATCTTAAGTTCATTGTCAAACAAGAAGGAACAGATACTGCGTTCGATGCGATTGGCTTTGGTTTAGGAGATTATGCCGATTTGATCAGTTCTGGCATGAAATTTCACATGGCTTATACCATTGAAGAAAACGACTTTAGAGGACACCGAAGTCTACAACTCTTCATCAAGGATATTAAGTTTGAATGATTATTATATTTTTGCCAATCCATGACGAAGTTAAGAGCCGATAATCTCATAAAGATTTATAAAAAAAGAAAAGTGGTCAACGATGTTTCACTGCATGTTGAACAGGGTGAAATCGTTGGTTTGCTCGGCCCTAATGGGGCTGGAAAAACCACAAGCTTTTACATGATTGTAGGCTTAATAAAACCTAATGAAGGCAACATTTATTTGGAAGAGGAAAACATTACGCCTTTGCCAATGTACAAAAGAGCACAACTTGGTATCGGGTATTTGGCGCAAGAACCAAGCGTTTTCAGAAAACTTACCGTTGAGGAAAACATCATGGCCGTTCTCGAAATGACCGATTTGCCTCGCAAGGAGCAAAAAGAAAAAATGGAATCGCTGCTAGAAGAGTTCAGCCTTACGCATGTAAGAAAGAACAAAGGTCAAGTACTTTCTGGTGGAGAAAGAAGGCGAACAGAAATTGCCAGGGCACTTTCAGTAGATCCAAAATTCGTATTATTGGATGAGCCTTTTGCAGGGGTTGACCCCATTGCGGTAGAAGAAATTCAAACCATTGTTTTCAAACTTAAAAAGAAAAATATTGGTATTTTGATCACCGATCATAATGTTAATGAAACACTTTCCATTACCGACAGGGCTTATCTTATGTTTGAAGGAAAACTTCTGAAAGCCGGTACGGCCGAAGAATTGGCAGCCGATGAACAGGTAAGAAAAGTATATTTGGGAAGGAATTTTGAGCTCAAACGCAAAGTATAATTGGCCATACTGAATTCCATATTGACTTGGGTGATGAAAAAGAGGATGCATCAGATCGACCTCTTTATGAAATACCCTTTGGAAGTGCAGGATGAGCTATTCAAACGCTTGGTCACCTCGGCCAAGAATACGGAATTTGGCAAAAATTACGCCTTTAGTGAGCTTAATAATCAAGAGCAATTTAAGAGGATTATCCCCGTCTTTTCTTATGAAGACATCAACCCGTACATAGAACGGAATATGATGGGGGAGCAAAATCTGCTTTGGCCATCGGACGTCAAATGGTTCGCCAAATCTTCAGGAACCACCAATGCCAGAAGTAAATTCATCCCAGTTTCTTTTGAGGCCCTTGAGGAATGCCATTTCAAGGGTGGAAAGGACATGCTGTCTTTGTATTGCAACAATCATCAAGAAACGATGATGTTTGATGGCAAAGGCCTTACCATTGGTGGCAGCCAGCAATTGAATCAGTTTGATGCTAACCGCGAGTCATTTTACGGTGATGTTTCTGCGGTCATCATGTCTAACCTGCCTTATTGGACAAAGTTTGTGCGTACGCCAGCCTTGGAAATAGCGCTGATGGACGAGTGGGAATCAAAAATTGATATGATGGCAAAGGCCACCATGGAAGAAAACGTGACCAGTATATCGGGCGTACCCACTTGGACAATTATTCTGCTCCAGAAAATTATGGAGCTAAAAAAGACAGATAATATCCTTGACGTTTGGCCAAATCTGGAAGTCTTTTTTCATGGCGCAGTGGCCTTTGGCCCTTATCGCAATATTTTCAAGAAAATGATTCCTTCAGATAAGATGCAGTATATGGAAACCTATAATGCCTCCGAAGGATTTTTTGGGATCCAAGACGACCCAAACCGTGATGATATGTTGCTAATGTTGGATTACGGTATTTTTTATGAGTTTATCCCGTTCCACGAAATTCATTCTGAATCGCCTAAAGTACTGGGTTTAGCCGAAGTGGTAGAAGGTGGCAATTATGCATTGTTGATATCGACCAACGCTGGTTTGTGGCGCTATAAAATTGGCGATACCGTTCAGTTTACTTCTGTAGATCCGTTCAGAATTAAAATTTCAGGAAGAACAAAACACTTCATTAATGCTTTCGGAGAAGAAGTGGTGGTTGAAAACGCTGAAAGGGCCATTGCTGAGGCCGCTGAACGAACAGGCGCGTTGATCAATAATTTTACAGCTGCCCCAAAATACTTCAGTCATAATGAAAGGGCCAGCCATGAATGGGTGGTAGAATTTGAAAAGGAGCCAGACAACATAGATGATTTCGCTCGCATTCTAGATGAGACCCTTAGAAGAATTAATTCTGACTACGATGCCAAACGATACAAAGATATGGCACTTCAATCTCCCATTATCAATAAAGCGCCAATGGGTACTTTCTACGAATGGATGAAGAAGAGAGGCAAACTTGGTGGGCAAAACAAAGTGCCGAGACTCTCCAATACTAGAGAATACCTAGACGACATTCTTGAGATGATGCTTGTCAATCAAGGTAAGAAGTAGCTTTTCTACCTTGGTTTAGTGCTTAATTACACAGCCGATCGCTTTTGTATTTGGCGTTTCGACTGGAAGACCCGCCAACAGCTGATCCAAAGCATTTTCTACATACCTTTTCGTAGCATCCAACGGATTACGGCTGTTATTATCGATTGCTCCAATATAGGCTACTTTAAAGCGCGCATCTTCTTTATTTAGAATATACACTTGAGGTGTATTAGTTGCTCCAAAAGCCTTCACGGTAGCTTGACCATCAGCATCCATCAAATACGGAAAATTGAAGCCTTTTTGAGTTGCTCTTTCCTTCATTTCCTCAAAGGAGTCTCCAGAAGTGGTAGTTGGGTTATTGGATTGAATGGCAATTAATGGATAGCCCTGGCTCTCATACTTGGTGTTTAGCGCAATTAATCTGTCCTCATACAAAATAGAATAGGGACAAGAATTAGAGGTGAAGACGACAATATAACCTTTGATATTACTCCCTGTTTCCAGTGAAACCATTTTTCCATCAACATTCTTTAGACTGAAATTTGGTGCGATATCACCCACTTTTAAACCTTCAACTTTAGGCATTAGGAATATGTATAGGGCCTGAAGAAGGATAAGAGATTTCAAAATTTTCATAACTAGAAGGAATTGGTAGAAAGGGGAAGTTCGTTATTCTGATCTTAATTTCAAGCTAAATACGATAGTCTTTATGCTAGTTCAAGAATACGCTCTGTATCCGACATGACTCGATTTCTGATTTTTTGAGTGCATTTTAAAAATATAAATATTCTAAGTTTGTCAATTTTGCAGCAATCGTGATCAAAGGCGAATTTTTGGCTTTGATTTACAAATGCCTAAACCGCTCATATGGCCGTAATACTGGCTTAACATTGGCTGCCTTTCAAGTGCATTTCTTTAAATTTTAGCAAGAGTCAATTATGGCTGACGAAAATGCAATTTCAGAGAAATGAATTTGGCCTTTTTATGCAGCAAATGGCCGCTTATTTTGAGTAGTTAGTTTGTCATTTTTTAGACAAAAAGAAGATTGCATAAAGTCAAATCTATTTTTCCACAAAATGAAGAAGTTATCCACAATATTATTGAGAATAAACTTAATAGCCTTAAAATCAGATGGTTGAAATAAAAAAATATATTTCTGCTTTTGTTGATAAGTTTTTAAAAAATTATTGTTGAGCAAACCTGAGGTGGTTTTTCAGCCATTAGATTGACGATTGAAGTACTAATTTCAGTCTTTGAGCTAAACACTTGTTACTCTTTATTTTGTCGCTTTAGTTTGGTGCGATAGGCATTGAATATTCTCGATTTGGAAACGATTCCCAAATAGCCTTGTTCCGAAATTACGGGAAGGTTCCAAGCGCCAGTTCTTTCAAATTTATTCATAACTTCTGCCATTCCATCTTCTGGAGAAACTGTGGCCGGAGGTTTGTGCATCAGTGTTTCCACAATTACACTTTTTTGGGAATTAGGATCGAACATGATATCGCGGATATCGTCTAATGTGATGATCCCTTGGAGTTCATTTTCGGTATTTACAACGGGAAATATATTTCTTTTAGACATACGAACTAAGGCCACCAGATCTTCCAGCTTCTTATCTGGCTCAATGGTAAGAAGGTCGGTTTCAATGAGTTTTTCGATTTTGATCAAACTAAGCACCTGTCGATCTTTGTCATGCTGAATCAGGTCGCCTGCTTTGATGAGTTTACCCGTGTAGAACGAGTATTGCTCAAAGTAACGAGAAGTACTTAGGGCTACAGCCGACACTAGCATTAAGGGTAAGAATAAGGTATATCCACTGGTAATCTCCGCAATAAGGAATATCGCAGTGAGGGGGGCATGCATTACACCACTCATTACTCCGCACATTCCCACAAGTGTGAAATTGCTGATGGAAAGCTCTTTGCCGAATCCTAAAGTATTTACACTTTGGGAATAGATGTAACCCGTGATGGCACCGATAAATAGCGAGGGCGCGAAAATCCCTCCATTGCCCCCGGCACCAATTGTTAATCCTGTGGCCACAGGTTTTATGAGGAGTACTCCTAATGCAAAAAGAATGAGATAAAGCGTGCTGTCTAGATCTTTCAACAGGAAGCTATCTTCCAAAAGTTGTTCTGGGTTTCCATTTAGGATTGTGGTAATGGAATCGTAGCCTTCGCCATAAATAGGATGAAAAATAAAAATAATTACTCCCAAGCCCAGACCGCCTAGCAGGGCACGCCAAGTCTTGCTTTTGACTTTCATGGCCAAAGCTTCGGTGTATAAGGTTACACGTGTAAAATATACTGAGGCCAGACCACAAAATGCACCTAGCAATAAGTAGAAAGGAAAATCTGAGGCCTCAAAAGGATCTTGAAGGTTAAAGGAGAAAAGTACATCTGAACCTAAGGTAAGCATTGACACCAAAGCCCCAATTACCGAGGCAATGAGCAGCGGAATGAAGGCCGCAACGGTTACATCCGTCAGGATTACCTCGATACTAAAAATGACACCTGCCACAGGCGAATTAAATATGCCTGAAATAGCCGCTGCCGCTCCGCAACCTATCATTAAAGTTCTTTGCCGATAGCTCAGATGCATCCATCTTCCGATATTTGAACCAATCGCTGAGCCAGTAACCACGATTGGAGCTTCCAAACCTACTGAGCCACCAAACCCCACGGTAATGGCAGAGGTAATCATCCTGCTGTACATCTTAGTTCGGCCCAGAATACTCGATTTTTTCGATATCGCGTAAAGAATATTGGTGATTCCATGCCCCAATTTTTCTTTAAGAATCCTGTCGGCCACTAGGGCGGTAATGAGGATACCGATGGCTGGGTAGATAAGGTATAAATAGTCAGAAAAATCTGACCTGAAATTGCGAAGCAAATACTGAATATAATGAACCGTACTTTTAAGGGTTACTGCTGCGATTCCACCAATTAGGCCCACCACTCCGCTGATCACAATCAGGAAGTTTCGCGTGCTGACGTGCCGAATCCTCCAGATTAAAAAAGTAGTAAGGAATTTATTTGGTTTCATAGTTGGCGAGCATTAAATGTCTAAAGTTTTTTTGCTCTTTCCCAGTATTTATCCATTTCTGAAAGATTCATGTCAGCTATATTTCTTCCGTCCTTTTTAGCTTCGGATTCCAAATATTGAAAACGTTTTATGAATTTGAGATTTGTGCGCTCAAGGGCTTCTTCTGGATCAATGTCAATAAAGCGGGAGTAATTGATTAACGAGAACAAAAGGTCACCAAATTCTCCTAGGGCCTTTTCTTTGTCTATTTCGCTCGCATCTTCAATATTGAATTCATTTTTGAATTCTTGCATTTCCTCTTCCACTTTTTCCCAAACCTGCTCTTTCTTTTCCCAATCAAAACCAACTCCACGTGCCTTGTCTTGGATTCTAATGGCTTTGACCATGGCCGGCAATCCTTTGGGCACACCACCCAGTACGGAGGTATTCCCCTTTTCTTTGAGCTTTATTTTTTCCCAATTGGATTTAACAGCTTCCTCATCAGCGGCTTCAACATCACTATAAATATGGGGATGGCGGTGAATAAGTTTTTCGCTAATGGCATTGAGCGCATCACCAATATCGAAGGCACCTTGCTCGTCTGCGATTTTGGAATAGAAAACCAAATGGAGCATTAAGTCACCGATTTCTTTTTTGATGTCTTCGAGGTTGTTTTCTAGAATGGCTTCCGAAAGTTCATAAGTCTCTTCGATGGTCAAATGACGAATGCTTTCGAGGGTCTGCTTTTTGTCCCATGGGCAATTGAGCCTCAATTCGTCCATGATGGTAAGCAGCCTGTCGAATGCCGCGAGTTTTTCCTTTCTTTTGAGGTCTTTTGTTGGCTGAATCATTCAGATAAAGGCTTTTTAAGAAACTTACTATTCAAAGGTAGCGTTCTACCGACAACTATCTTAAATTTGCAAAAAAATTAGTCGACTATGACCACTTTCTTATTGACTCTAGGGCTTGTAGGTATATTTTTCGTATTCATGTCGGTGCGACTTATTCTGCTCAAAAATGGCGAATTCAAAGGCACCTGCGCATCGCAAAGCCCCTTTCTCAACAAAGAAGGTGTTCGTTGTGGCTATTGTGGCAAAGACATGAAAGCCGGAGAATCTTGCGGGAATCCAGATAACGAAGTAGACAAGGTCATGGCTAAATTCAAATGAGTTTTCTTCCTTTCAAAAGTCGTATAAATCTGACACTGGTCTTTGGTTTTTGCTAGATTTGCACTTGTAACTAACACAGAACTACGTGACGTTAATAAAGTCAATTTCAGGTATAAGAGGAACAATAGGGGGTAAGGTGGACGAAGCACTTACTCCAATTGATGTTGTTAAGTTTGCTGCGGCTTTTGGAACATGGGCCAAGCAAAACTCGAAAGGCAATACTATCATTATTGGTCGAGATGCCAGACCTTCTGGCGAAATGATTTCGACATTGGTTTCATCTACACTTCAGGGTTTAGGCATTCATGTGATCGACTTAGGTCTTTCCACTACCCCTACAGTCGAAATGGCTGTTCCTGCCGAAAATGCTTGCGGTGGAATTATCCTAACGGCAAGTCATAATCCAATACAGTGGAACGCTTTAAAGCTTTTGAACGCTAAAGGGGAATTTATTAGTGGAGCAGATGGGTTGGCCGTTTTGGAAATTGCTAAAAAGGACGCCTATGATTTCGCCCCAGTAAAATCACTCGGTTCGTACAAAAAAGACGATTCATATATTCAAAAACACATTGAAGCCATTTTGAAACTGCCTTTGGTGGATGCTGACGCGATTAAAGCTGCAAAATTCAAAGTGGTGATTGATTGTGTGAACTCAACAGGAGGAATTTCTCTCCCACCATTGTTGAAAGCCTTGGGAGTAGCCAAAGTTGAAGAACTTTATTGCGAACCTAATGGCCACTTTCCGCACAATCCAGAGCCACTTCCAGAGCACTTGGGCCAGATTTGTGGCATTATGGAAAAAGGGCTTCATGACGTGGGCATTGTAGTTGACCCAGATGTTGATCGCTTAGCACTCATTTCGGAAAATGGAGATTGCTTTGGAGAGGAGTATACACTTGTTGCTGTGGCAGATTATGTATTGTCTCAAGTTAAAGGCAATACGGTTTCGAATCTTTCTTCAACACGCGCACTAAGAGACGTAACTGAGAAAAGAGGAGGTAAATACGAGGCTGCTGCAGTTGGTGAAGTGAACGTAGTCACCAAAATGAAAGAAACTAATGCGGTGATTGGCGGTGAAGGTAATGGCGGTATTATTTATCCAGAACTTCATTATGGTCGCGATGCCCTGGTCGGTATTGCACTGTTCTTAACACATTTGGCCAAATCTAAAAAGAAGATGTCGCAGTTAAGAGCGAGCTACCCGAATTATCATATCTCAAAAAATAAAATTGATCTTTCTCCTGAAATTGATGTGGACAAAGTGCTGTTGGGCATTCAGAAGAAATATGCAAAGCAGCCCATCAATACAATTGACGGTGTAAAAATAGAATTTGGTTCGGAATGGGTGCATCTTCGAAAATCAAATACCGAACCTATTATTAGAATTTATTCTGAGTCTGATTCTCATGCCACAGCAGACCATCTGGCGAATAAAATCATCTCAGACATAAAAGAAATTGTTTCTTCAAAACTCTAGAAAAATGAAGAAGGTATACCTTGATAATGCAGCAACTACTCCACTCGACCCGGCCGTTTTTGAAACGATGAAGCCGATGATGTTGGAGATGTTCGGAAACCCATCTTCAACCCATGCCCATGGCCGTGAGGTTAGGACCAAGGTGGAAAAGGCGAGAAAAACCGTTGCTGAATTATTGAATACCGTTCCTTCTGAAATTTTCTTTACCTCTGGTGGCACAGAAGCTGATAATACTGCGATTACTTGCAGTGTTGAGGCTTATGATCTAAGGCACATAATCACCTCTAAAATTGAGCACAAAGCGGTGCTCGAAACCGCTCAAAAGTTGGGAGCAAGTGGCAAAATTAAGGTCAGCTATGTAGATGTTGACCATCAAGGCCATTTAGATTATGACCATCTGGATGCACTGTTGAAGTCAAATTCCAGATCGATGGTGTCGCTGATGCATGCCAATAATGAAATTGGCACATTGAATGATATCGAGAGGATTGGCTTGATCTGCCAGGAGTACGATGCCGTGTTTCACTCTGACACAGTTCAAACCATGGGTCATTTTAAGCACGACTTAAAGCAACTCGCTTGTCATTTTATAGTTGGTGCTGGGCATAAATTTCATGGGCCAAAAGGCATTGGCTTTTTGAGGGTGTGCAAGAGCAAAAAAATAGGTCGATTCATTGAAGGAGGCGGCCAAGAAAGAAACCACCGTGGAGGTACTGAAAACGTGTATGGGATTATTGGTTTGGCTAAAGCTTTGGAAATCGCTTACAGCGAAATGGACGAACATACCAAACACATCCAAGGTTTAAAATCCAGCATGATCGAGAAGTTAAGAGCTTCTGTACCAGGAATTGAATTCAATGGTGATATTCGCGAAGGGCATTCCCTTTACACGGTTTTGAATGCTAGTTTCCCTGCACATGAAGATAACGATATGCTGCTCTTCAATATGGATATTAATGGCATTTCCGCCTCTGGCGGAAGTGCTTGCTCCAGCGGTGCAAACACGGGCTCACACGTGCTAACCGGGATCAAAGCTGACCCCGCTCGCCAAGGAATTCGCTTTTCATTCGGTAGATTTACGACTATGGAAGAGATAGATTACACCATCGAAAAACTATCGGAGATTCTTGCTCCCATTCAGGTTTAAATCAAGCCAATGGCAAAGCTAGCAGGTAAAATAAGGTTGTTTTTTATGCTAGGACTCACCGTCATGGCAATCCTTGCTTGTTCCAATGATGAAATCTCAATTGTAGAACTAAGAGGAGTGATTACCGAAGGTGCAGGCCTGGGTTTAGATTGTGAATACATTTTTCAGCCTGATGCCGGAAATTATTTGGTGCCACAGTTTTTGCCACTCAATTTTAGAGTGGATGGAACAAGCGTTTTTATCAAGGGAGAAATTTTAGATCTGTTTGCGGACTGTGCAAACGGATCTGGGAATGGCCGTCTCTTACGAATTGAGCAAATTAGCGCAGACAATTAGCCATTCTCAACCAAATCTTTAAGGCATTCAATCCAGATTTCAGAATCGTTTAGGCTTGGCACCAAGTCCCAAACTTCTCCACCCGCTTCTTCAAATTCTTCTTTGAACTGTCCACCAACCTCAACAGTAGTTTCCAAACAGTCTGCAACAAAAGCGGGGGAGTAGGCCAATACTTTTTTCTTTCCTTGTTTCGGAAGTTCGGCCAAAATTTCATCCGTGTATGGCTGTACCCAAGGGTCTTTGCCCAATCTAGATTGGAAAGAAACCGTATACTGATCTTCTGACAAACCTAGTTTTTCGGCCAATAATCTTGAGGTATAAAAACATTGAGCGCGATAACAATACCTGTTTTTCTCATGAAAGTGATTGCAGCATGCCCCCAATTGACATTGGTTTCCTACTGATCCTTTCTTGATATGGCGCTCTGGTAAACCATGGTAGCTGAAAACCACATGGTCATAGTCCGTTTTTGCCATTAACTTCAATCCATTCGCTGCAAAAGCTTCAATGAATTTGGGATGGTCCATAAACTGATTGATATAATTGATCGAAGGTACAATTTGCCATTTGTTGACTACGTCATTCACTTCTTGAACAGCCGAACCCGTAGACGCTGATGCGTATTGAGGAAAAAGAGAAATAACGATCATGCGAGAAACGTTGGCATTCCTAAGCTCGTTCAGCGCAGATTCAATACTTGGATTCTGATAGCGCATGCCTAAAACAACTTTGTAATCTTCGCCAAGTGATTTTTGAAGTGCATCACATACATCGAAGCCATAGAACTTTAACGGACTTCCACGTTCTACCCAAAGTTTCGCGTACTCCTTGGCCGATTTCGGTGCCCTAAACGGAGCAATTATCCCGTTGACCAGCAAATACCTCGGAAAGGCCGGTATGTCAATCACCCTGCCATCCATTAAGAATTGACGAAGGTATTTTCTTACATCTTTTGTGGAAGGACTATCCGGTGTGCCTAGATTGATCAACAAAACACCAATTTTCTCTTTTCGCATAACTTTGATTTACCTTTCGGAAACAGCTTGCAAAGATATTTGTTTTGAGATGTAAGGCTAATTGATCCTTTCAATAGGGCATAAAAAAAGCATTACCAATTAAGATAATGCTCGATCTATATCACGCTTAAATGCTTTTGTTCAATCTAGTAATCTCCTCCATTTCTAGATTTTGCTTCCAAACGATCACAATATAGGTAGATCAAAAAGGAAACAAATGAGATTTGATCTACCCTTATTTGGAAGAAGAAAAAAATCAAGAAAAGTTATTTGGTGTTGCTTATCTGACGTTTCAAATACTTTTTTGGGTTGTTGAGCCCATATGGTATAGAAATGCCTTTTCATTCAAAGTTCTTGAACTCATTTCTTGCTGATGATTGTTAAATTGAAGTTCAATCCAGAGATATGAAAACCGTAAAACTTCAATTCGAAAATGCCGAAGGCCTCATGTTAGCTGCAAGGCTCGAACATCCTGTAGACAAACTGCCCACTGCTTACGCCATTTTTGCCCATTGCTTTACTTGTACCAAAAATTTATTGGCGGTTACCAACATCAGCCGCGCACTGACGGCAAAAGGAATTGCAGTGTTGCGTTTCGATTTTACTGGGTTAGGAGAAAGCGAAGGAGATTTTGCCGACACTAATTTTTCTGGAAATGTGCAAGATTTGGTGGTAGCTGCCAAATACTTGGAGCAAAATTACCAAGCTCCCGAGATCATTATTGGCCACTCGCTAGGGGGCGCAGCGGTGCTGATGGCCGCAGCCGAAATTCCATCGCTCAGGGCAGTGGTCACTATTGGAGCCCCAGCCGATCCGCCCCATGTAAAAAAACTTTTTCACAGCTCTTTGGAAGAAATTGAAGCCAACGGGAAGGCGGTGGTCTCATTGGGAGGAAGACCTTTTACGATTAAAAAGCAATTTGTAGATGACCTTGAGAAGAATAGTTTGAATTCAATTATTGGGGAAATCAGAAAACCATTGTTAATACTTCATTCACCGCAAGATGATACGGTAGGGATCAAGAATGCTGAAAAAATCTATTTGGCTGCCCATCATCCAAAAAGCTACATTTCATTAGATGGCGCAGATCACTTGTTATCAAAGAAGGAGGACTCGCTTTACGTAGGTGATGTGATTGCCTCTTGGGCAACTCGATATATTGACTTGAAGGTTGAAAAGAAGGAGTTGAGAACGAACCATCAAGTGGTGGTGCGCAACGAAAAACAACATGGGCTTTTGTCCGAAATCATGGCCAATGGGCATTATATGGTGGCAGATGAACCCGAAGATGTTGGCGGTACAAATTTGGGAGGAACGCCCTATGATTATTTGGTCGCAGCACTTGGCGCCTGCACGGCTATGACCATAAGGCTATACGCCAACCATAAAAAAATTGACCTAAGCGAGGTGAAAGTACATTTGACCAGGGCAAAACGATACGCAGAAGATGTAGGAAAAGGCGAGGCAGAAGGCGGCCAAATGGAGTTTATTGATCGAGAAATCGAATTGACGGGTGATCTTACGCAAGAACAAAGAGAAGGAATTCTTCAAATTGCCGACAAATGCCCAGTGCATAAAACGCTTAGCCATGGACTTATCGTCAATTCAGTTTTGAAATAAGTGCTGATGAGAATGTTGTTTTCCAAACCCACTAAGTCATTTCAAAGTCAATGGTCGTTGTATGGAAATGTCGGATGAATAAACTGTAAAACTTCATTAACACACCTGCCCAACTCTTTCTTAACCTCAGATTCCCAGAATCTAAAAACCTTTAATCCTCCAGCGGTTAAGAGCCTATTAATTTCTCGATCTCGCTGCATATTGCGTTCAATCTTTGGGATCCAAAACCCACGGTTGGATTTGATCTTGTGCTTCTTTTCTTCCCAATTGTAGCCATGCCAGAACTCTCCATCAATAAACACTACGAACTTCAGTTTTTGATTTGAAATATCGGGCTTACCGGGAATTGATTTAGAATTCAGCCGATATCTAACCCCGCATGCCCAAAGTGCTTTTCGAAACATCTGCTCAGGTTTAGTGTTTTCGGCCCTGATTTTAGACATCATGCCACTTCTTTGCTCCGTTGTATAAAAGCCTGCTGATTCTTCAAAGCGAGGTACTTTTATTCTGTCAGAGGAATAGAATTTGGACATTTCAAAATATCGAAATTTTCAGTTTGACTTACAAATTCAAACCTTATATTTGTAACCATTTATAAGGTTTTGGTAATTGGTTATGAAAGAATACTATACACTCTCAGAAGTTGCAGATTTGTTAGGGAAGACGAAGGAAACCCTAAGGAATTGGGATAGAAGCGGAAAGCTCAGCGCAGTGCGCGAACCAATGAGCAACTATCGAGTGTATAAAAAGGAGCAGCTTAAAATTTTCGATGAACTCAGTTTTCTCTTTAACCCTTCAGAAAAAGGTAATGAAATGAAGCCTGAAAGAAAATACTCGGTTTTGGAGCTTTTTGCAGGAGCGGGTGGCTTAGCGATTGGATTAGAAAAAGCAGGATTGAACTGCATCGGCTTAAATGAAATTGATCATTGGGCTGCAGAAACGTTGAGAAAAAACCGACCTAATTGGAGGGTAATTGAGGAAGATATTCGAAATGTTGGTTTCGAAGAATATAAAGGCAAAGTAGATGTAGTCACTGGTGGTTTCCCATGTCAGGCATTTAGCTATGCTGGTAAGAAATTAGGGTTGAGTGATGCTAGAGGAACCTTGTTTTATGAATTTGCCAGGGTAGTGCAAGAGACCCAGCCATTGATTTGTGTTGGTGAAAATGTAAAGGGCCTTTTGAACCATGATGGAGGCAGGACCTTGGAAGGGATGATTTCCATCCTAGACGAAATCGGTTACAAACCGCTTGACCCTAAAGTACTTAAAGCCATTTTTTATAAAGTTCCTCAAAAAAGGGAAAGGCTTATTTTGATTGGTATCAGGAAGGATATTAATGTTGACTTTTCATTCCCAAAACCACATAAGAAAATTTACAATTTAGCAGACGCCCTAAAAAAAGGGGAGCTGTTCGATTCGGATGTACCTGAATCCAAAGGCCCGACCTATCCAAAAAGAAAGAAAGAGATTTTAGACATGGTGCCTCCAGGTGGATATTGGAGAGATTTACCGCTTGACATTCAACAGGAGTACATGCAGAAGAGTTTTTACCTAGGAGGGGGTAAAACTGGTATGGCAAGGAGAATTAGCTGGGATGAACCAAGTCTAACCTTGACCTGTAGTCCATCCCAAAAACAAACGGAACGTTGTCATCCCGATGAAACTAGACCTTTTACGGTTAGAGAATATGCCCGCATTCAAACTTTTCCCGATGAATGGGAATTTGCTGGCTCGGTTCCCAGTCAGTATAGACAGATAGGTAATGCTGTTCCCGTTAATTTGGCGAGAGAGCTAGGCTATTCAATCGTTGGTTTTCTAAATCAAACATATGATGCCTATGGCTTGACAGAAAAAATACTTGATCCAATTCAACTTACGATTCCAAACTGATTTTTTGGGAAAACGATAACTGAAAGTCTAATTTTGCATAAACCTGACTCATGAAAAACAAAGTAGTTATTATCACTGGAGCTTCTTCTGGAATTGGTAAATCCTTGGCCATTGAAATGGGAAAGCTGGGGGCCAAAGTGGTCATTACAGGTAGGAATGAAGCAAGGCTCAATGAAGTGGGCCAAATTCTCGATGCCCATAAAGTACCAAACCTTTGTTTGAGATTGGATGTGGCCAATGAAAAGGACACCCAATTGATGGTTTCTGAAACCCTTAAGGCTTTCGGTAAAATTGATATCCTCATCAATAATGCAGGTATTTCCATGCGTGCCCTCTTCGAGGAGATTGAACTTGATGTCTTCAAAAAAGTGATGGATATTAACTTCTACGGCACATTATACGCCACAAAATATTGCTTGCCAGAAATTTTGAAAACCAAAGGGTCCATTGTTGGGGTTTCTTCAATTAACGGTTACAGAGGCACGCCTGCTCGAACCGCTTATACTGCTTCTAAATATGCGATGAATGGCTTTTTTGAATCGCTACGTACCGAAGTGATGCATCGCGGAGTGCATATTTTAGTGGCTTGTCCTGGCTTTACGGGTACAAATATTCGAAATGCTGCACTTACGGCAGATGGCACTTCGCAAGGAGATTCGCCTCGCGATGAAGAAAAAATGATGACAGCCGATGAAGTAGCCTTGGCGATCATCAAAGGAATTCAAAAACGAAAGCGTGATTTAGTCTTAACCGCCCAAGGTAAAATGGCCGTTTTCTTAAATAAATGGATACCCGCCCGAATGGACAAGATCGTATTCAATGTTTTCGCTAAAGAACCTGATTCTCCTTTTGGGAAGTAGTTGATTAGTTGTTAGTGAATTGGTTGATTAGTGGATCAGTTATTAGTGATCAGGAGTCAGTAAAGAGTATAAACGTTGTTGCGTGAATCGGAAATATAATTGAGTGGAAAATGGCAAAAGGGGAACTCAAGTTTTTCGAAAAGACTCACTAACTGATCCCCTGATCCCCTGATCCCCTGATCCCCTGATCCCCTGATCCCCTGATCCCCTGATCCCCTGATCCCCTGATTCCCTGATCTCCTGATTCCCTGATCAACTAATTACCCCTAACCTTCACCGACAAATACGAAAGCACATTCCCGAAGTGATCTAGCTGTGCTAGGGTTTCATCCATAATTTCTTTACCATTTAGGCGAGCCAAGAGCAAACCAAAAACACCATTGAGGCAAGCTTGGATAGGGTCGTTGATCAATCCCTCGGATTCAACAATGGAAGCTCGGATGGCAGGGCGAGCTCGATTGAAAAGCACTCTGTAATTTTCATCTTCCACTTGTAATTGAAGACTGAGGTCTGAAAGGCGTTTTACTTCTGATTGCACAAAACTTAAATGTCCTTCTTTTTCAAGATTTTCAGATTTCATTTCAGAAATAATCCCCCGATACCAATCTAAAAGTGCTGCTTTTCCTTCATCATTAAGACTTTTACGAGGAATATTGTCGATCACCCTTGCTTTAATTTGCGCTATGTCTAAATCGAAACTCCTTAACAAAGCCTCGGTTTGATACATATAGATGATGTATTCGGAAAGATTCTGTTGTTTTTTCTTCTCAGCCAATAACATAGCCCAAAATTAATGGTTATCCCCACAAAGCAAATGCATCATAATTTTCTATTTTTGCAATCTTTTAAAAGCTATGGAGAGAATTAGGAACTTCTGCATTATTGCACATATAGATCACGGCAAGAGTACACTGGCCGATAGACTATTACAGTTTACTGGAACAGTAGGCGATCGCGATATGCAGGCTCAGCTGTTGGATAATATGGATTTGGAGCGCGAACGTGGCATCACGATCAAGAGCCACGCCATTCAAATGAAATATATGCACAAGGGTGAGGAATATACCCTCAACCTAATCGATACTCCCGGACACGTGGATTTCTCTTATGAGGTATCCCGTTCAATTGCAGCATGCGAAGGTGCACTTTTGATTGTAGATGCTTCGCAAGGGGTTGAAGCTCAAACAATTTCAAATTTATATTTGGCTTTGGACCATGACTTGGAAATCATTCCAGTGCTGAATAAAATCGATTTGCCTGGGGCCATGCCCGAAGAAATGACCGATCAGGTGATTGAACTTTTGGGCTGTGAATACGATGATGTAATCCGCGCTTCGGGTAAAGAAGGAATTGGTATTGAAGATATCCTCACCGCCATTTGCGAAAAGATTCCTGCGCCAAAAGGTGATCCGAAGGAACCACTTCGCGCCATGATTTTTGATTCTGTTTTTAACTCTTTCAGAGGAATCGAAGTAATCTTCAGGATTTTTGATGGAACGATCAGAAAAGGAGATAAAATCCAATTCGTTAATACAGGCAAAATTTACAATGCCGATGAAATTGGCATTCTGAAACTCAAACAATCGCCTCAACAAGAAATTAGTGCAGGTAATGTGGGTTACCTTATTTCGGGAATTAAGGTGGCCAAAGAAGTAAAAGTAGGAGATACGGTTACCCATGCCGATCGCCCAACTTCTAAAATTATTAAGGGTTTTGAAGATGTTAAACCGATGGTATTCGCGGGTATATATCCAGTGGAAACTTCTGAGTTTGAAGAACTGCGGGCTTCAATGGAGAAGCTACAGTTGAACGATGCTTCTTTGGTTTGGGAACCTGAAACTTCAGCGGCCTTAGGTTTTGGATTTCGTTGTGGTTTCTTGGGCATGCTTCACTTAGAAATTGTGCAAGAACGTTTGGAACGTGAATTTAATATGACGGTGATCACCACTGTACCGTCAGTTCAGTTTCATATTGTAAAACATGATGGGTCGATCCAAAAGATCAATGCGCCATCTGAATTACCAGAACAAACTCATTTTTCTCATATAGAAGAGCCTTTTATTCGAGCTCAGATCATTTCTAAATCGGAGTATATCGGAGGTATCATTAGCCTTTGTATGGACAAAAGGGGCATTATTAAAAACCAAGTGTATTTAACTAGTGATAGAGTCGAATTAACTTTCGAAATGCCTTTGGCTGAAATTGTATTTGACTTCTTTGATAGACTAAAAACAATCTCAAGAGGTTATGCATCACTCGATTATGAACTGATAGGTTTTAGACAGTCCAATATGGTGAAGCTCGATGTACAATTGAATGGCGATAAAGTGGATGCACTTTCGGCCATTGTGCATAGAGATAAGGCCTATGATTGGGGAAAAAGACTTTGTGAAAAATTACAAGAATTGATTCCTCGCCAAATGTTCGAAATTGCCATTCAAGCAGCGATTGGAACCAAGATTATTGCTAGAGAAACGGTAAAGGCGATGCGTAAGAACGTTTTGGCTAAATGTTATGGTGGTGATATTTCGAGAAAGAGGAAATTACTTGAAAAACAGAAAAAGGGTAAGAAGAGAATGCGCCAGGTAGGCAATGTGGAAATTCCGCAAGAAGCCTTTATGGCCGTTTTAAAACTTGATTAATTATGGCATACCAATTACTTGATGGAAAAGCGACAGCTCAATCAATTAAAGATGAGTTGGCTCAAAAGGTAATCGAAATAAAAGCTAAGGGAGGAAAAGTCCCTCACCTTGCTGCGGTTTTGGTGGGCGAAGATGGCGCAAGCGTTACCTACGTCAATGCCAAAGTTAAAGCCTGCGAGCAAATAGGTTTTGGCTCAACTTTAATTCATCTAAGTGCAGATACTTCGGAAGAAGAAGTATTGGCCACCGTGAACAAATTGAATAATGACCCTGAAATTGACGGTTTTATTGTTCAAGTGCCTTTGCCAAAGCATATCAATGAACATAAAGTCGTTGAAGCCATATTGCCCCACAAAGATGTTGATGGATTTCACCCAGCCAACTTGGGTAAAATGCTACTGGACTTACCAACACTTCTGCCTGCGACCCCAAAAGGGATGATGCTATTACTTGAAAGAAATGGCATTGAAACTTCAGGTAAGCATTGTGTAGTCATTGGTAGAAGTCATACTGTCGGAACACCAATCAGTGTGCTGATGTCCAGAAATAGCAATCCAGGTAATTCAACGGTTACGCTTTGCCATAGCAGAACTCAGAATTTAGCAGAGATCACCCGCCAAGCGGATATATTAATCGTAGCCATTGGTCGAGAAGGCTTTGTTTCTGCTGAAATGGTGAAAGAAGGAGCTGTCGTAATTGATGTTGGTATTCATAGAGTAGAGTCTTCAGAAACTAAGTCAGGCTTTAAATTGAAGGGTGATGTTTTGTTTGACGAAGTAGCACCAAAATGTTCTTTCATCACCCCAGTGCCAGGCGGTGTTGGTCCAATGACAATTGCTTCATTGCTTTGGAATACTTATTTGACTAATCAAAAGCTTGTTTAACCGTAATTCTGAGCGAAGCGAAAGAATCCGTAATAAGTCACTTAACAAAATGTTAAGGATCTTTTAACCTAGCAGTTTCAACACCTGCTTTAAAAAATTGAGATGTCTGTAATTAATGAAACGCTCAAGCTTCCGCTTATGGAGGCTTTTTATACAATTCAAGGTGAAGGTCACTTCACTGGAAATCCCGCTTATTTTATTCGTTTAGGAGGTTGCGATGTCGGCTGTGTTTGGTGCGATGTCAAGGATTCTTGGGATGCTGACCGTTGGCCAAAACAATCAATTGACGAAATTCTTGAAGGCGCTTTATCCCATCCTGCTCGATTAGCAGTCGTTACGGGAGGCGAACCTTTAATGTATGATTTGACAGATTTAACAAGTCGACTTCATGCTGAAGGCTTCAAAACAAATATTGAGACTTCAGGGGCACATCCACTTTCTGGTGAATGGGATTGGCTGTGTTTTTCTCCCAAGAAATTCATGGCGCCTAAAGAGGAGTTTTACGAGGCTGCCGATGAGTTGAAAGTCATTATATATAATAGGAGTGATTTTGCCTGGGCCGAAGGTCATGCTGCCAAAGTGCGCAAGGATTGTATCTTATATATGCAACCTGAATGGGACAAGTCCGACAAAATGCTTCCAGAAGTAATCGAATACGTAAAAAATAACCCGAAGTGGAAAATATCGCTACAAACTCATAAGTTTATGAATATACCTTAGTGATTCTATTGAAGTATTTTCTAACCATATTCCTTTTAAGTATTTGTCTATTTACTCAAGGTCAACAAGAGGAGAATAAACTCCATTCTCGAAACCGAAAAGCACTAGAACTTTTTAAGCAAGCCCAGGAATTTGACCATGTAGGAAATTTTTTCAAGTCGCATGACTTGCTACAAGAGATACTTCAACGCGATGATAGTTTTGATGAAGCCGTTTTGCTTTTGCATCAGGTGCTCATTAAAAGAGGTGAAATTGAAGTGGCTCTTGGTGTTTATGAAAAATATAAGTCCAAGGTAGATCAAGAGTTTAAAAACCGAATGCTTGCCGATGCTGCTTTTTTTATGTTTTCAAATGGAGAATATGAAAGAGCTAAAGGACTCAAAGATCAAATCGAAGGTAAAGTCCAAAATGTGGATGAGACACTATTTAATTTAGTTGCCTCCTCTATTGATTATGCCATTCAAGAAAAGGCGAAAACATTGGATATCGAATTTGAAAAACTTCCAGACCCACTGAATAAGCAAGGGCAACAATATTTTCCTTCCATTACAGCTTCAGGTATGTTGGTTTTTACGGTTAGAGAAAGACAAGGCCTTGGAGATGAAAATTTGTATTTTTCTAAAAAGCAGGGCGAATCGTGGCAAACTCCTGTGAGTATTTCAAAAAAAATTAATTCAGATAGAAACGAAGGGACCGCCTCCATTTCTGCGGATGGCAACACCCTTGTTTATACTGCCTGCAATGCCCCTGATGGTTTAGGTAGCTGCGATTTATACGTGAGTTATAAAGAAGGCAGCGATTGGACTGTCCCGAAAAACTTGGGCAGGGCTGTAAATACGATTCATTGGGAATCACAACCTTCTTTATCGCAAGATGGGCGCTTGCTTTATTTTGTGAGTAGCCGACCTAATGGAATGGGTGGCCAGGACCTTTGGCAATCTAAAAAAGTCAATGGCAAATGGACAGAGTCCGAAAACTTAGGAGAATCAATCAATACGCGCTTCGATGATTGCTCACCTTATATACATCCCAATGGAGTTAACCTCTATTTTGCTTCGAGGGGAAGGCTGGGATTTGGTGGATATGACCTGTATACAACTGAAAACCACAACGGAACCTGGGCTGAAGTTAAAAACTTAGGTTATCCAATCAATAACCATCGCAATCAAGTGGGCTATACCATTAGCCTAGATGGTTGGGCTTACTACAGCGATAATCAATTCGGTGGAGTATCTGAGCTTTTTAAGTTTAAACTTCCGGAAGAATTCATTCCAAAAAACCTTGTAGATTATAAAAGAGGATTGGTGTTAAGTGCCGCAGACAGTACACCTGTACTGGCCGAGGTTTTTGTAGCTGATATTCAAAGCGATTCAATTATCTCAAGGACTTATTCAGATTTTGAGTCGGGCAGATTCAATTTGGTATTTCCTAAAGAATCAATGGCTAACATTTATTTGAGACGAAGAGGTTACCTACTATATAAGAGTAATCTGACAGACCTTTGGCAAGAAAAAAATGACGCCACCATTTATCTTCAACCCATTAAAGTAGGCGAGAGAATCGTCTTGAATGACATACTTTTCGACCTAAATAGTGCGGAACTAAGCAAAACAGCCACCAAGGAACTACAGATTGCGGTTGAATTTTTGAAAGATAATCCGGACTTAGTGATTGAAATTGGAGGTCACACCGATAGCATAGGCGCAGAGGACTATAATTTGAACCTTTCAACTGAAAGAGCAAAGTCAGTCTATGACTTTTTTATTAACAAAAAAATACCAGCCGAGCGCTTGGTCTATAAGGGATATGGAGAAAGTCAATTACTTCAGAATACCCCAATTTCAGATCAAAACAGCAAGAATAGAAGGATTGAACTCATCATCTTAAATCTGCAAAAAGGGCTTAATTAGAAAGAATCTGCGTTAATAAATGTTAACTGCCGTTTAAAAAATCTTTAAAATTTTGAATTGCAGAATAAGGGAAATGCCTTACATTCGCTGTTCAGTAAGCATACAAATAAACTATTTTAAACATTCTAACTTAAACAAAGCAATATGAAGAGGATTTTACTCAGTTGTTTTATGTTGACGTTCATGCTATTTTCTTTAGCAGTGTCAGCACAAGAAAGAACTGTTTCCGGTAAGGTAACAGGAGCCGATGACGGCCTACCTTTGCCACAGGTAACAGTTTTGTTAAAAGGTACTAATACCGGTGTTGCCACCGAAGTGGACGGTACTTACAGACTATCAGTGCCAGCAGATGGCGGAACGCTGATATTCCGCTTCTTGGGTTATGTAACTCAAGAGATTGTAATTGGTAATCAAACAATCATCAACGTGCCTATGCAGCCAGATGTAACTTCTCTAGGAGAGGTTGTTGTAACTGGTTATGGTGTTGAGGTTAAAAGAGACATTACTGGTGCAATTGCTCAAGTGAAAGCAGAAGACATCGAAAATCTTCCTTTACAATCTTTCGATAGAGCTGTACAAGGTAGAATTGCGGGTGTTCAAGTACAGGCTGCATCTGGACAACCAGGTGGTGCCTTGAGTTTCCAAATTCGTGGACAAAGTTCATTGGCTAACAACACTCCGCTTTATATCATCGATGGTGTGCAAGCAATTTCAGGTAATATAGCTGGTCAAGCTTCAAACAACGCTTTAGCAGGTTTGAACTCAGACGATATCGCTTCTATTGAAGTGTTGAAAGATGCGGCTGCTGCTGCCATTTATGGAGCTCAAGCTGCAAACGGTGTTGTGGTAATTACTACTAAGAGAGGTAAAGCCAACCAAAGTGAGCTTTCTGTTTCTTTCCAAGGTGGTTATTCTACTCCTTTGAATTTGTATGACATGATGAACGCACAAGAGCTTGCTACTATCAAAGAAGCTGCTTATGTGAATGCTGGACAGTCTGCCGCAACGTCTCATGCCTTATATGGTAATCCAAACGATCCATCAACATTGAACAACTATGATTGGGCTGATGCACTATTCAGAACAGGTTCTATGTACTCTGCCAATGCACGTTTATCTGGTGGTGACGAGAAGACTCAATTTTATATGTCAGTTTCTACAGAGATGCAAGAAGCATTTATCATTCAATCAGATTGGGAGCGTCAAACTTTAAGATTGAACGTGACTCATCAAGCGAATGACAGAGTAAAAGTTACTACTTCTTTGGGTGTTTCAAGACAAACACAATTTGGTTCAATCGCCAACGGTAACTTCGTAAACGGTCCATTCCAAGCAGCTTTTACTTCACAGCCTAATTCTCCAGCATTGGATGAAAACGGTAATTTCAATCCTTATCCAGTGGCAGCCCCAGGTTCTCACTTATTCGGTTATAACATCCTTCAAGGTGTGCAACAAGAGAGAAGAGAAAACGATGGTGGACAAGTACAAGGAACAATGAACATTCAATACAAAATTTCTGATGCCTTTACTTTTAACGCATTAGGTGGTATTGACTGGGCGGCTACCAAGTCTATCAACGAAAGACCAGCTACAATCCCTGTTTTTGCAGCAACTGGTGGACAAGTATTCAATCAAAACCAAAAATTCTTGAATTACAATGCTAGTGGTACTTTGAATTTCAACAAAGTATATGGTGATCACACTGTTTCAGGTATTGCCGGTGGTGAGATTTTCAAATCTTTGAACTCATTCGAAAGTGTAACTGCAAGAGGTTTCTCTAACCAAGCGCTAAGATTATTAAGCCAAGCTACTAATTATTTTGGTGCTCCAAGTGGATCTGAGTCTTACTACACAAGAGCGGGTGTATTCATGAGAGGTAGCTATAACTACAAGAACAAGTATTATTTGAATGGAACTATCAGACGTGACGGTAGCTCAAGGTTTGGTGCGCAGAACAGGGTTGGTACATTCTACTCTATTGGAGCTTCTTGGAGATTGATCGAAGAAAACTTCATGGCTAACCAGTCTTTATTCAATGATTTGAAATTAAGATTGAGCTATGGTGTATTGGGTAACTCCAATGGTCTTGGCAATTTCGAGGCCGTGCCTTCATTCTCTGCACAAAGACAATATTTAGGCACTGCTGGCCAAGTATTGAACTTAGCCAACGACCAAATCACTTGGGAGAGATCAAAACAATCTAACATCGGTATTGACTACGCTATTTTAAATAATAGAATTTCTGGTGCTTTTGATTTCTTTAGAAATGACACTGGGGATCAATTGTTCAATACACCACTTCCAATTGAATCAGGTTTCTCTTCTATCAGAGGTAACGTAGGTGAAGTAAGATCTGAAGGTATTGAAATCGAAATTCAATCTGTGAACGTAGATGCTGGTGATTTCAGATGGAGCTCAGGTTTCAACATTACTTTCCAAAGAAATGAAGTGTTGTCTTTACCAGGTGGCGTAGATACATTAGGGGTTAATACTCTAATTGTAGGACAACCCATTAGTTTCATTTGGGGTGTTAATTATGCTGGTATCAATCCTGCTAACGGTAGAGAATTGTATTATGACAGACAAGGTGATCTTACCTATGGTAATCTTGGTTTAGCAGATGGTTATATCATTGGATCTCCAATCGCTGATTATTATGGTGGTTTAACGAACACCGTGAGCTACAAAAACTTGTCATTGGATTTCTTAATTCAGTTCCAAGGAGGCAACGAGGCCATTAATGGTGACTTGTTCAACTTGGATCGTCAAGGTAACGCTGAGAACAATCAGTTAAGAAGAAATCTTAATTATTGGAAACAACCAGGTGATGTTACGACTACTGGTCGTCCATTCCAAGGGGGTGTAATTGATGGTATCAATTCTGCTACGCCAGGAGGTGGAAACAACACTGCGAGATATATGTCCGATGCTTCTTATGCTAGATTGAAAACAGTAACCCTGACTTACAATTTACCAAAGGCAATCACTACTAAGATAGGTATGAACAATGTAAGCTTCTTTGTTACTGCCGTTAACTTATTGACAGTGACTAACTTTGATGGTATTGATCCAGAGGTTATCACTAATAATAGCGATACCAACAGAACTGCCAATGCCCCTTCTACTTTTGGAGTGTTCCCTGTTGGTAGACAATACACTGGTGGTGTTTCAATTAAATTCTAATTAATTAGGAATCATGAAAAAAGTATTATCAATATTTACCCTATTACTTATCGCAACTGTATACAGCTGCGAGGACTTTTCTTTCCTTGAGCCAGAGCCAAAGGATAGATTAACTAGAGACATCGCACTTTCTGATTTGAACGGTGTTTCAAGTCATGTGGCCTCAGCTTATAACAGGTTTCATGGTTTTGGTTATTATGGTCAGCAATTCATTTTGAATGAAGATGCCCTAGCCGACAACGTGAATCTTTTGAACAATACAGGCCGTTATGTGACTCAGCTGGTGAATGCCGCAAGAGCACACAATAACATTTACACTGTAGGTTATCAGATCATCAATGACGTGAATATTGCCTTGGCAGTATTGCCTGATTTGGCAGCTGAAGATCCTGCTAGAGCAAGTCTGTTAGAAGGTCAAGCTAAATTTGCAAGAGCTTTGGCTTACTTTGATTTGGCGAGAGTATATGGCTACGAGCCAAGCAGAGAAGTGGCAGGCTTTAACACAGCCGTGGTTATTTCTCCTGAGGCAGTGCTTGGAACTTCAAACATTGTTGAAACAGCTAGAGCTACCAATACTGAAGTATATTCATTGGTAAAGGCTGATTTGCAAAGTGCTATTTCACTTTTACCTGCTACTAGTACAAACAGCCCTTATCTTCCAACTAGTTCTGCTGCGAAAGCCTTATTGGCCAGAGTGAACCTATACGAGGGAAGTTTTGCTACTGCAGCTCAATTGGCTGAAGAGGTAATGACTGAAACTAGTGCTACGCTTTCTAACGCTGCGGATTACGTTGGTACATTTGCTGCTGCAAATCATCCTGAGGCCATTATGGCATTCAATATTTCAACTTTGGATTGGTCTACTGTAGACGGTGTAAACAACTCATTGGCATCAATGACGAATACAAACGATCCAAGTAGAGGTTTGAATTCTGCACAGGGCGTGTTAAGAGCTTCTGTTGAATTACTTGCAGCTTACGAGCCAGGTGATGTTCGTAGAGATCTTTGGGTAGCTACCACTGGACCAAATAACTGGGAAGCCAGAAAATGGAATGGTGAGCTTGGAGGTTTTAGAGAACACATTCCAATCATTCGATATTCTGAAATGCTATTGATCGCTGCGGAAGGAAGAGCCCGTTCAGGAAACGATGGTGCTGCCTTAACGCATATCAATAGACTAAGAACGAACAGAGGTTTAGCTAATTCTACTGACACTGGAGCAGCTTTAATTTCATTGATCATGAATGAAAGAAGAGTTGAGTTAGTATTGGAAGGACATAGATTCTTTGACTTTAAGAGACTTGGACTAGACATTACAAAAGCAGCTGCACAAGGTGGAAATCCAGTGCCTTATACTGATTTTAGAGTGTTGGCACCAATCCCAGATAACGCACTTGGAAATAATACCCTATTGGTTCAAAACCCTGGTTACTAAGATTAATTGAAAATGAAAAAACTAAATTTATTAACCTATATATTGGCTGCATTGCTCGTTGTTACGAGTTGTGATGAGCCTGGATCTTCTACTCTTTTCTCAGAATCTTTTGTAGAATTGGATGCTGCGACAGCACCAAGTGCGAGAAGAGTGTACTCTTATTTGAGAGAAAACAACGGAAATAATAAACCAAGTGGATTTAAATTGAATTTGGCTTCTGCTCCGTTGTCTACTGATGTTAATGTAACATATGAGATTGTTGCAGCTTCAACTACTGCTATTGCCAATGTGCATTATGTAGTGAACAGTACTTCTGTAACAATTCCTGCTGGTGAGAATGTTGTAAATTTACCAATTGATATCATCGTTGATGGTATTGAAGCAGGTGAGACTTTCGATATTGTGATCAGATTAGTGTCATCTTCTGTAAATCTAGAGCCTAGACTTAGTCAGGCTACTCACAGAATTCAGATTACTTGTAATTCAGACATTGGTGGTACTTACAATGCGTTAGCATCAGGTGACTTTGGTGATGGTTCTGGAGGTTCAGCAGGGACATACTCTGATATTGCCTCTGTAATCACTTTCACTCCAACAGCTACTGCGGGTGTATATGCGATCAACGACATTTCTTTCGGTCTTTATGATCAAGGATATGGTGATACTACACCAACTGGTAGATTGAGAGATATTTGTGATAGAGTTTCTGGTGCTGGTTTGGGTAATCAAGATCGTTTTGGTGATCCATTTACTATCAACTCTACTAGAAATGCTGCAACTGGGGTTATTACCTTAACTTGGAGTAATACTTGGGGAGATACTGGTAACGTTGTATTGACACCTCAATAATCGAGTTCAAATATTAATAAAAGGCTCCGATTTATCGGAGCCTTTTTTTTTAGGGCTTGGGTAGCCTGCTATTTTGGGAAGTTTTTAGATGAACAGCGGAGGTAAGTCCCAATTAAGAATTGATATATTTACCAATCCAAAACAAACTACAAGCCTGGGATTGCGTTATCGTTATAATGATTTTCGTTTATTTTATTACGGCTTTTGAAATCAAACTATATTTTTGAGGAATGAGAAGGAAATTAACTATTCAGAGTTTATTCATTGTCTTTGTTGTTTATTTATCCAGCATGGTTGTCTTCACTTCCAATGCTCAAGAAGCGATAGAACTTCAGGAGATGATTAAATCATTCAATAACGATAGGGCGGCAAGAAGCGCTCGGATTGAAGCGTATTTGAAAACCAATAAGTCTGCCAATCGGACGCTTATCTTAGATGATGATCGGCTTGCTGTAATGTATGATATCGTCAATGGACTACCAGAATATACGGTAACTTATAACAAAGGGGCGGCTGAGACTTTGGGTACTAATCAACTACATTCTGGAGGAAATTTAGGTTTGAATTTGACGGGTAACGGAATAAAGATTGGAGTCTGGGATGGAGGATATGCAAGAGAAAGCCATCAAGAATATATTGGAAGAATATTGACCAGTGATGGTAACGAATTTGGCATTAGTAATCATGCTACTCACGTCATGGGCACCATTTTGGCGAGTGGGGTAAACACCAATGCCAAGGGCATGGCGCCTCAAGCCATTGGTTTGTCCTACGGTTTTAATAGTGACTTATTGGAAATGACTGCTGTTGCCCTAACACCGACTGATAACCTTATCTTATCCAATCACTCCTATGGTACACTTGCAGGTTGGAACTTCAACAATAATGCTTGGACTTGGTTTGGTGATGCTAGTATCAGCGAGGATGAAGACTGGAAGTTCGGTTTTTATAATGCTACTGCTAGAGACTGGGATGAATTAGCACATAAAGCACCTTTTTATACAATTGTTAAGTCGGCAGGAAATGATCGATCTGATGCGGGCAATGGAACAAGGCCGGCTGACGGCCCATTTGATATCATATCGACCTATGGCACTGCCAAAAATATTATTACGGTTGGTGCGGTTCAAAAAATCAACGGAGGCTATGACGGTTTGAATAGTGTTGTAATGAGTAGTTTTAGCGGTTGGGGGCCAACGGATGACGGTAGAATTAAGCCAGACATCGTGGGGGCTGGTGTGGCAATTTCCTCAGCTTATTCAAGTGCTGATGATGCTTATGGAAATTTACAGGGTACATCAATGTCTGCTCCAAACGTTACAGGCTCTATAGCGCTTTTGCAAGAATTGCATAGCAAACTTAATGGTGGTCAGTTCATGCGTTCGGCAACAGTGAAGAGCTTAATATTTCATACAGCCAACGAAGCTGGTGCTGCTGGCCCAGATTACATTTATGGATGGGGAGTAATGAACACTGAGGCGGCTGCTCGTCTATTGCTTCAGCAGAATGGCTTTAATAAAGTGATAAAAGAGGTTAGTCTTAACGATGGGGATAATTATGAATTACTCTTTACTCCTAAAGAAAACACAGAAGTAAAGGCAACAATCGTTTGGACCGACTTACCAGGATCACCCCCTCCGGTTTCTTTGGATCCTATAAAGCTTATGTTGGTGAATGATTTGGACATGAGAATATCCGATGGAACGACCACCCAATTACCATGGATATTGGATCCTTCTAACCCTGGTGCAGGCGCTACATTAGGCGATAATTTTAGAGATAATTCAGAGCAAATTGTTTTTACTCCAACGAGTGCTGCGCCTCAAAGTCTTGTAGTGTCTCATAAGTTTCCATTATTGGGAGGTAGTCAACGTTTTTCTATTATACTCACCTACGAATCAGCTACGATACAATCTTCAAATTACTATTGGATTGGGAAAAGTGGTGGTTCCTGGACTGATCCTTCAAATTGGTCTAATACGTCAGGCGGAACCACTGCCAGCACGATTCCTAGTGCAAACGACTTAGTGTTTTTTGATGAAAATTCCTTCGATCAATCTCAAAATAAACTCATTACTATTGGGGCTAATCAAGAGGTAGGTACGCTTGTTTGGCTTTCGAGCGAGAATGTGGCAGTCAATATGAATAACTCAAGCCTTAAGGTAAATGGAGATTTAATTTTATCGAACGAACTTGTTTCAATTTCAAATGGAACAATCATTTTAGGAAAGGGTAATTCTCCAACACATCGACTAGTTCAAAATGGAGTTGATCTGACAGGTGTGAATCTTGTTTTGGATGCCAATGACGCTACTTGGAATTTGCTAGGTTCTTTGATTTTAGGTGATCTCAATATAATTTCTGGTAACCTTGCCATCGAGAACAGTACAGTAACGCTCAATACTTTAAGCGCAACGGCTACATCACCCTTGAATGTGTCATTCATGGGCTCTACCTTAGATTTGAAGGTGAAACTCGATATTTCCAATCCACAGCTATCTTATTTTGACGAGGGATCAACAATAAATATATCCACTGGCCAACAAGTTGAATTCATTGCTGGTGGAGTAGATTCAAAGTCTACTTTTAATGTGAAAGGCGAGTTAAGTATATCTGGCACTTCGAATGTACTTGACAGTGTTTCTATTCACTCATCAGGGATTCTAAAGCTTACAGATGACATTGAAATTTCCTCTTTGACGATATCAGAAGCAGGTAATCTTATTTTAAGTGGTGGAAAAAAGCTGGATTTGATTAACAACTTTGTTGCCAGCGGGAATGCCGAAAATCCAGTTGTAATTTCCAATGCTGGATCAGGCAATGCCGCAATTCAATTAGATGGCCACAGGGTCATTTGTCTGGATTTTTTATCTATCTCAAATGTTGATTTTGCGGGGACGGCATCAATTACCACAGGAGTCAACAGTACGTTGGTCAATGCCAATAATTGGCAAAATGTGAGTTGTGAGAATGTGCTTTTCCCAGATTTCTCTTTTGACTATACCTGCCAAAATGCGCTCACCACATTCATAGATAACAGCACAGGCTCTATAGATAGCTGGGAGTGGGATTTTGGAGATGGTGCAACGTCAACAGACCAGAATCCAGTCCATCAATATTTGCAAACTGGGGCTTATAATGTGACTTTGGTAGTAAAGGAAGGAGATATCGAAATTTCTTTTGTAGCACCAATTGAAATTACCGAGAACTCCCTAAATCCAAACTCAATTGTGAATAACGATGGTGTTTTGGCAAGTCAGCAATCCGCTACATCTTTTCAATGGTATAAAGATGGTGTAAAAGTAGAAGGGGCTACGGCAAGAACATTTGACTCACAAAATATTGAGGGCACTTATTTCGTTGTCACTTTTAATAGCGACTGCAGCCTCAAATCTTCAGATTTTGTGCTCCTTGTGAATGCCACAGATGATGAGATAGCCTTGATCAATAGATCGACCAGATTATATCCTAATCCTTCTAATAAAGACTTTGAAATAGATATGGTCAATGACTACTTTGGGAAGGTTCAAATTGAAATTATCGATATGAACGGTAAATCTCAATTGGATAATGAAGACTTCAAAAATAGTCAGGAGTTCAAGAGACGATTTGATACTTCTAAATTCTCAAAAGGTATTTACCTCATTAAGCTGTCGCTTGGATCGGAATTTGTGGTGCAAAAGAAATTAATCATAAACTAAGAAGATGAAATCAATTAGAAAATTCCTTTATATAGCCTCATTATGCATTCTGGCTCAATCACAAATTGCTCAAGCTCAAATATCAAATGTTTTGGGTTCAATGAATAAGCCCCTTTTAATCTCAGAGCAATACAAGAATACCGATGGCAGTCCTTATTATAACGAGGAATATTTGCCGGGTAAAATTTTTGATAAGGATGGCAAGGTTAGGGATGTCGTTTTGAAATATGATACCTATAGAGATGAAGTAGAACTCTTAATGGATGGACAAGTGATCTTGATTGCTCAAGAAATTTATCCAAAATTTGTTATCGAAGAGATAGATTTAGAATTAAAGAAAGTAGTGAGCAGAGAGTTCAGCAACACTTACGTTCTTCCAGGTCAAAAGAAAAACAAGTATTCACAGGTACTTTTTTCGAATAGCAAGGCCAAGATTTTAAAAGCAATTCAAACCGTCTTGGTCGAAAATTCAGATCCAGGGTTTGCTGGACTGGTGGTAAATGATAGGTTCGACATTAAAGCTTTTTATTTTTTAGTAGATGCTGATAATCAGGTAACTGAACTAAAGTTGAATACAAATGCAATAGTTAATGCCTTGCCAAACGAGACTGAATTGAAGCAGTACTTCAAAAAAAATAAGATTAAGATTAAGGATGAGGCTGATCTTGTTGAGTTATTGAGTTACTTCGAGAGTAAAAAATAGTCTTATTGTAACTGTCCCGTCCTAAATAAGCGATACAGTTTTACAAGGATAAATATTAATAGCCAATGGGTCATGACCCATTGGCTATTTTGTTTTTATAGCTTTTGATTTTTACAGCTTTTTGTGTGTGCATTAAGTTTGGGGTTTTCATTGAACAGCTCAAGTGAGGCCTTTCTTCATTGTATATATGGACAGACTGATCGATAAGTTTCTGCATGAGCTTTAGATCACTCGTTGTAATGCCCAGTATAAATTCATGTTTCAATATTCCATTGATTCTTTCAGCAACTGCGTTTTGATAAGGATCATAACTTTCAGTCATACTGCAAGCTACTTTGTGCTTACTGAGCAGCTCCTGATAGGCGTCACAGCAATATTGCAAACCTCTGTCGGAATGGTGAATAAGCCTCTGCTCAGGGTATATGCGCTTTTTAAGTGCTTGTTCCATTGCCGACACAACTCCTGATGCGTCTAGACTCTTTGATACATTGAAGCCCATTATTGTTTTTGAATAAGCATCAGTGACCAACGACAAGTACATTGGGTTGACTCTGGTGCCGATATAGGTAATATCAGATACCCAAACCTGTTCAGGCCTATTGATCTCTAATGATTCGATCAGGTTTTTATATTTCCTGAAACGATGGTGAGAGTCTGTTGTAATGTGGTATTGTCTTTTAGGAGTAATTTGAAGGTTATTAGCCTTCATAATAGCAAATAATCTGTCCCTACCCACCCCAAGAGGACTTAGCCTTTCCTCTAGAAGGTGATATAGCTTCCTTGTGCCCAAACGAGGCATTCTCATCCGGACTTGCTCGACCATAGCCACCACTTCAGTGGCTATTTGCTGCCTATTTCTTTCTCTATTTATACTTCGGTAATAAACCTGTCTATTGACCCCGAACAACCTACAGGTGGCCGTTAAGCCTTCTTTTTGCTCGACTTTGAAGCGATCAACTGTTCGGGTAAAGACTTTTTTCTGATAGGGATTTTAAACTCCTCTTCAGCGATATCTATCATCATATCAAAGAAAATCACCTTCTTATCTGATGTTTCGACTCGCTTTTCAAGTTCCTTTTTCTGCTTTTCAAGTAAAAGCACTTTCTGCTCTAGTTCTAAAAGTCGTTGATCCTTTGATTTAGGCATCTGCATTGTTGATTTGTTCACCCAATCAAAGCTACCAAATTTTCTCAGCCAATTGGTAACAGTCGAATGGGACTGAATACCGTACTTCCTTGCTGCGGCTTTTATTCCTAATTCTCCGTTTTCAATCTCTTTTACTACACTCAATTTAAAAGCGTAACTGTAGTCTCGCTGTGTACGCTTAACATACTCTCTTTCATTGTCTTCTTTCATAACATTACTTTTTGTGTAACGCTATTTCAGGACGGGACAAACGCTACAAAAAAGCCCATGAAATTAATTTTCATGGGCTTTTTTTTTATCCTTTCTGGACAATGGCGATTGACTGATTCTTAGCGAAAAGCAGTGCCTCATAAGCAGGTGATGTCAAAATATTCAGCGAACTATAAAAGCCTCATTTCCCTCACCTTATCACCGTAACTGCCCCGCGCTGTTCAAACTCACCCCTCTCTGGCTCAAAGCGACTCCTGAATTTAATGACATAAGGATAGGTGCCTATTGGAACAATTTGGCCATTGAAGGTGCCATCCCATTCAAATTCTGGAGAAGAGTTTTGGTAAATTAGCTCACCCCAACGGTTGTAGATAAAGACTTGAAAGTCCGAGACAAACCCATTAGGGAAAGCTTTGAACACATTGTTGGGAGGTGAGCCCTCGGGAAGCAAAACATTGGGGACATGAACTACTGGGTCGCAGCTTTCAATAATATTAATTTGATCGATTCTTACGCAACCTGCCGCTGTTGTCATGGTTACTTCATACAGGCCTCCTGCAGCCACGGTTAAACTACCCGTTGAATTGGCAATAGGTTGGCCATCTAATGTCCACTCATAAGTGGCAAATCCAATTCCAGCCAGCACAACCAAACTATTTGTGGAAGTAGGGCAGTAAAAATCTTCATCTGCTAATAAGCCTTCAGGAATCCCTGACCTCCTGATGAGTATACTCCTCTCTATTGAGCAAGTGCCATCGCTAATGGTAACAGTATATGAACCTTCTTCACTAGTCACGAAAGGATTGCCGGTTCCTGCAGATTGTCCGTCTCTTGTCCAGGTAAAACTTGTGGCATTTCCCGAAAGGGGGGTTACAGTCAATGTTATGGGTTGGCCGTCATCACAAGCTGGGCCAGAGGTCAGTGTTGCATCTAAAGGTTCTGGTATTGTAACGGGTTCAGAAGCTGTAGCGGAACAAGTTAGGTCACCTGATTCTCTCACCGTAACCTCGTAAGTACCACTAGCACTAACAGTTATTCTCCTTCCATTTTCACCGGTAGACCACAAAAAGTCATAGGTAGTACTTGGATTCTCATTCAAAATCCTTGCTTCTAATTCAATACTTCCGCTACAGACATCGCCATTCACAATGATATCTACATTGGGTTGAATCGTTAGGGTAACAATGGTGGAAGTTGAGACTGGGCATGCAGTCGGTGCACTGGCCGTTACAGTATAGGTTCCGGATTCTGTTGCCGTAATTGAAGCACCACTTAGAGAAGCACCACTTGGAGATATCCAATTGTAGATTGTCCCATCAGTAGATGATGCTGTTAATTGGGCGGAAGGATTAGTAACCGCACAAGCATTGGAATTATCTACGGCAATCTGAAGATTTTGAACATCTGTAGGTTGACTAAGTACAATATTGGTTGCACTGGCAACACAACCGCTGGCCGTAGAAGTTACTTCTATCGAGTAGGTGCCCCCACCAAGGTTGGGAATAGAAAAGCCATTTGCAGCAGCATTTCCAGAGAGTGGAGCAAAACCAGCTTCGGCACGTGTCAAGATGTAAGTAACGGGAAAATTAGTGGCGTCACTTAACGTTACCGTAATCGAACCATCATTGGTATTACAATTGGCATTTGCTGCAACCGCAGTTACGGTAAAATTGTTGTTTTGAAGCGCAATACCTGTCAGGGTATCCGTACAATTTGTGCTATTATCAGTAATGCTCACAGAATATGTACCTCCATCCAAGCCGTTCACAGGTACGCTGATTGGCCCATCGGTAGCATTGTTTTGAGATACAACTGCACCGCCAGCATCAGTTACAGTGTAACTGTAATTGCCTGTTCCTCCAATGTTAAAGCTGAAAGCTCCATCTGAATTTCCACAAGTAGGATCTGTGATGGCTCCTTGTGTCAGGTTGGGTGACCCATTGATCGTTACCACGGTTGAATCATTCACGAAGCAACCAGCAGAAGCTGGATCTTCAATCGAGATGATATAGGTATATATGCCTGGTACACTGGAATCCACTGCTATGGTACGCGTTGTGGCCAAAGTACTGGTGCTATTGTCTGGGTTAATTCGCGACCATTGATAGTTATTGGCATTTACCCTCGGATCAAGCGTTAAAGCTTCATCTTGACAAATGGTTGCCGTGGGTGGAAGTTCTATTTCAAAAGGAGGTGCTGCAAAGACTGAAGCCGAAGAAACGCAGCCTCCCCCGCCAATGCTTGTGATTGTTGCCGTATAAATTTCTTCTTGATCAACGGTGTAAAATCTTGACGTACTTACTACCGCCCCTTGGCTGTTGGTCCATCTAAAACTCAGGCTTGGGTCATCAGGGGCACCGCCTAAGGCATCTAGTGGAAAACTAGCACCTTCGCAAATGACAACAGCGGTTGGAATTGCAGGTCGCGGAGGGATATCAAACACATCGATCTGTTGAACAAATGTGGTATCATAGCCACATCGATTAGAGATATTGAGCGAAATATTAAATCTTCCAGCCTGACCTTGTGGAAAGACATAAGCAGTGTCTTGACCAGCAGCACTGAAAACAGTGTTACTGGCCTCATCAATGATTGTCCAGAGAAACTCATCAATATCTGAGGTGCCAATGCCCGATAATGCAATTCTTTCTTCTACACAAGTGGTGTCTGGCGCAGAAATGGCGGGCTCCATAGGAGGGTTCGCGTTGTTTTGAACAAAATTTGGAAGTCCAAGTCTTGAATTCCCAGTGGTGAGCATTATTTGCATTTGATTGAATGTGGAAACCGAGGCGGTATCTTCATTCGGGTTAATTGCGCCCACAAAATTAGTTGCTCCTGGGTTGCCAGCCACCTCCATGGCAACATACAATTGACCATCAGGGCCTGTTTGTATTGCACCATAATTGACTGTCGCGGTAGCACTGGCGGCAATATTGGCTTTTGAAGCGTTTCGAGAATCTTCTGTAGAGGCAGTGTCAATCCTGTATTCCAAAATTCTTCCACCAGGAGTCCCCCCGTTTCTGTTGTTCAATGTGGCAAATATTTTACCTCCACCAGGAGAAAAATGCACATCATACAGCTGATCATTAGCCGCTGGTCCGCCAACACTCAAATCAATTTGATATTCGAACTCCGTCAATTCACCACTGTTTTGATCAAACTGGAACAATTCGATATAATCATCATTGCCTTCAATCAAAGCTACTGCAACTCGTGAGCCGTCACCAGAAAATTTCATTCCAGCTTGTCCACTCAGGGCATCATTCAAACTATGAATGGAACCCACGGACGAAAGCACTGGCGCCCCAATCCCTTCATTCGTCACAGGATAAGCTCTAAAAGTGTTGGTACCATACTCGTGAGAAAGTAACCAATAGCCGTTGCCTCCTTCAAGTGCTGCGAGTTTTTCGGTACTTTTTGTAAACAAAACATTGTCTTTGGCAATTACATCACCTAAACCATTGTCTTCTTTCATGTCCACCACCGAGTATTTGAGCATATAGGTATTTGTGCCATAAATCTCCTGAGTTGTGAAAAGGTAAAATAAGGTCTCATCATCGCTAAATGGCACAATTAAAACCGATTGTGTAGCATTGATATCGCCCCCGATGTCAGTTCCATTTGGCATGAGCGTATTGCTGGCATTCCAAACGCTTGAGCCATCGGTGTAGAAAAGTACATCTCCATTGGCATCCGAAATGGTCGAAGTGCCTTCAGGAGCGTCCATTGCATGAGCAACCGTAATACTTCTTGGAGGCGGGTCAAGTCCGTCTACTTCATTGAAATCTATTCCCGCTCCATTTCCAAAATACCAGATATTGGCAGTAGGGTTTTCGTCTCCGTATACAGTAACCTCGACAGTTTCATAAATTGGACAACCTGTTGTGGGTGTTATAACAACCCAATAATTACCAGCCTCTGTAACATCAATAGCCGATGTGGTTTCACCAGTATTCCAGCGATAAGTAAACGGGCCACCAGTAGCACCTCCCGATTGGCCTTGACCTCCCGATTGAGGTTCTGCATCCAGGTTGAGTGTTTCACCTGGGCAAATCGTGGCGTCATTTAGGCTTACTTGAATATCATTTTCAAGGATTTCCCCCATAATAGTATTAGACAATACGGGGCCGCCTAAGCCTTCAAATTCTACTGTCAAAGTAGCGGAATAAAAGCCGGCCTCTTCAAAAGTAAAAATGGGAGCGACAGCATTTGAGCTAAGCCCGAAGGGTTGAATATCCCAATTATATGAAATTGGAATGGCAGTTGGCGGATCAATGTTAACGTAGAACTGAACTGGGTTATTCATACAGTAGTCGCCATTTTCAGCAATTGTTACGATGGGGCCAATGGCCGAAGCCGGCATAAACTGCTGAAAATAATTAGATACAGGGTCTGCCTCTTCGAATAATGCCGGTTCGTAAGCCAAGTTCGCAATGGCACTGTCGGCTTGGGTGATCCTTCCTAATCGCCTTGGGCCAGCTAAGGTTTCCCTGTAAATATGATAAATTGAGCTATCTGGTGCCAAAAGTAAACTTTGGCTTTCGCCCACAGGGCTACTGAAAATGGGCTCCACAGAAGCCAAGCTATCACTCAAATCGATTCGATATACATTTCCGTTGGCAGCAGAATTTCTACTGAAAAAAAGCTTTGAACCATCTAAAGACCATCCTATGGAGCCTGTGAGGGTTTGATTGGGAACGAATGAATTAGCAACGGCACGGTTGAACATCAATTCTGGAGCATTCCTGTTGAAATCCAAAATTTGAATGTTCATGTTATTGGCAGGCAAAACGGCAATTTGTGTTCCTGACGGATTGATAGAGAGATGAGCCGCTTGAATATTCACGGCCAAGGAAGTAGGAGCGCCTTGAGGGTCGAAACTGCCCGAAAGTGCTGGAATTTCGTGAATTTCAAAATTGCCATTCGCTGAGTTTTGAGTGATGAGCCAAAACTGGGATAGGTTTCCAGAAGCGATGCTCAGCATTCCACCCCCCCTAGAAGTAATTAAAGTTGGAATATTCTTTTGGGCGGTGACAACTCCGGATGGTGGCCCATTTGTTCTGTTTCCTTGCTGAGCCATATCAACCACAGTAAAGAGTACAACTCCTGCATTATCACGATGAAAGAGGTAATATTGACTGTTACTGCCAGGAACAGGGCTAATGGCCATCGCCTGAATTTCGTTGGCTGTGGTCAAACCACTGCCATTGGGCATGATCGTATTGGTGGCATCATAAATGTTGATACCGTCAGAATAGAACAGCAAATCGCCCGTAGTGGGATCGGTAGCCGTGATTTTTTCTCCGAGGTTGCCTTGGGCTAATTTACCATCTGCCAGAAAAGCATCCGAACCTCGAGCTTTACCAAAAACAAGTGCCTGATTATTGTTGGAGAAATACCAATTATGACGTGTGAAATTCTGAGCATTTGCCCCAAATGCAAAAGTAATGCCCAATAAAAGAAGTAAAAATCGATTTTTTTCTACCACGCTCAATCTGTCTAGTTGTGAAATAATGAAGCTTAAAACACTACTCTATTACGTGGTTAATGGAGTTTTTAGTATATTCATCGCTTCTAAAATCAAGCCCTAAGATAAGGGATTTCTATTAGGAAGATACTTAATGCTAGTTGGGTTACCGAGAAAAAAAATAACTTTACGGTTCACAATAGATAAAGGGTTTTTAAACGTTAAAGGTTAAAAGTGTTAAATGCGTAGAATTTTACTACTGCTTGTGGTTTTTTTTGGAATTGGAATAGAAGGTGCTCAAGCGCAAGATCCTCAGTTCTCTCAATTTTATGCCGCTCCTCTTTATATAAATCCCGCTTTTTCTGGCGCCTCTGGCTTTACTCGCTTTGGAGTGAATTATAGAAATCAGTGGCCTTCGCTTGATGCCTCTTTCGTCACCTTTTCTTTTTATGCCGATCATTATATTGAAAAATATAAAAGTGGGGTCGGTTTTATTATCACCACAGATAGAGCCGGGAAGCAAAATTTGCAGAGTACAAATATCGGTCTTAGTTATGCCTACGAGCTTAAAATCAATGATAATCTAGTGTTTAGGCCAGGTTTTCAGGCCAGCTATGTTTTACGGAATACCAATTTTACCGACTTAATTTTTGCCAGCCAAATTGATCCAATCAACGGTTTTGACCCCAGCCGACCTGGCGATCCAAGCGTAACGGCAAGCAATCTCAACGTAAGCTATTTGGACTTGGCGTTTGGCGGTGTACTTTATTCAAGAAATCTATTCATTGGGGCTTCGGTACAACATTTAACTGAACCAAACCAGTCTCTGCTGGATGGCAATAGTCCGTTACCGCAAAGGATCAGCATACATGGTGGTTACAAGATTTATCTCAAGGAAGGTGCATTGAGAAGGGATTTGACGTATTCTAGAAAGGAAAGAAGCATCACGCCAGTTTTTCAGTACAAAACTCAAGGCGAGTTTAGCCAGTTGGATTTGGGCTTTTACCTACATCTAGAACCTATCAATTTGGGCCTTCAATACCGTGGGCTTCCACATAAGAAATTCGAGAACTTCCCTAATAATGAGGCACTTATATTCACTTTTGGGGTGACCAAAGATGATTTTAATTTTGGCTACAGCTACGACTATACCCTCTCTGATCTGGGAATTGCGGCTGGAGGAGCCCATGAAATTTCAATTGCTTATTTCTTGCAGTTGGGCAAGCCTCTAAAAGTGCCAAGGGACAAATGGAAAATCCCTTGTCCGAAAAATTAATCAATGACTAGCGTTCAGCTTTTGTATTTGATCATCGGCATTGTTGTGGCCGATTACATTTTTGATCAAAGCCTGGATTTTCTAAACCTTAAGTCGTCTAAATCAGAACTGCCTCAAAAGCTGACTGGGTTATATAAACCTGAGCAATACGCTAAGTCCCAAAATTACCTTAAAACTCAATCGAGGTTTTCCTTCATTACTACTGCTTTCAGCCTAAGCCTTTCTTTACTCGTGCTTATTTTTGGGGGTTTTGGCTGGCTAGAAAATTCGATAAGTACTTATATTTCAGATCCAATTGTCCTTTCGCTTGCCTTTTTTGGTTCATTATTCATCCTTTCTGATATTTTGAATTTACCATTTCAGCTATACTCCACATTTGTAATTGAAGAGAAATTTGGGTTCAATAAAACGAGTGCCAAAACCTTTGTAATGGATAAGCTTAAAGGATACCTCATTGGGATTATTATTGGTGGGCTGCTGGGTTATTCACTTCTTTGGTTAATTTTTGAACTTCAACAGCAGTTTTGGTGGACAGCGCTCATTGTTATTGCAGCCTTTTCATTATTCATGAATGTTTTTTACACCTCTCTTCTTCTCCCTCTTTTCAATAAACTTAGACCTTTAGAAGAGGGTAGTCTCAAGGAGCAGATCAAAGCATATGCAAAAAAGGTAGACTTTCCTTTAGATAGCATTTTTGTAATCGATGGGTCTAAAAGGTCGAGCAAGGCCAATGCATTTTTCTCAGGAATGGGCAAAAAAAAGAAAATTGTTTTGTACGATACTTTAATTGAAAATCACACGGAAGAAGAATTAGTAGCTGTGTTGGCTCATGAGGTAGGTCATTTTAAAAAGAAGCATATAGTTTTGAGTATGATCATTTCATTTGGACAAATGGCGCTAATGCTCTATCTGCTTTCTTGGTTGATTTTTAATGAGGAATTGTCGGCTGCGCTTGGTGCTCAGGCTTTGTCAGTGCCAATTAATTTGATTGCTTTTGGCCTTTTGTACACTCCTATATCTAAACTGACGGGAATACTCATGAATATGCTCAGTAGAAAGAATGAGTACGAGGCGGATGCCTATGCTTCATTAACTTATGAGGCTAGTCCCTTAAAAAGTGCTTTGAAAAAACTTTCGGTAGATAATTTGAGTAATCTGACACCTCACCCGACCTATGTTTTTGTCAATTATTCGCACCCAACTTTACTGCAAAGGTTAGAGGCAATGGATAAATTGGCTATCTGAATTCCGAAGCACTGGGTTTGTTCAGTAGAAAATCGGTAAAGCGGAAACCGCTGTTGCCAGATAAATCAAAATCAGTCAGTGGGATGCCAATTGGGGCATCGGGATAGTAGGCAAATCGGATTTCTATGGCACGGAAGGTCAAGTTATCGTTTCGAATCCTTACTCCTAAGCCAATCCCTTTTTGACTTTTCTCTCTAAAAATATCTCGCTCTCCATCGTTAACAAAACCAATATCTACAAAGCCAAAAACGGCAAACCTAAAGTTGAGCGCTTCTAAAGGGGTGAAACTCACGGTTTCAATGTTCATCAAAAACCTTTGAGTACCTCTTAATGTATTGCTTTTGAGTCCTCGAATGCCATTCCTGTCGCGGATATCAACGAATTCATTGGGTAACCTTCCGATTCCATAATCATAACTTATGTTGATAAACTGTCTGAATTTCCAGCGTTTTATATCAATCAGTGGACTAAAAAACCTAAAATCCGCACCAAAGGCGCCTTGTTCAAAGCGTTGATTGTACAAATAACTTTCGAGTGATAGGCTGCCTAAGAAGTACCCAGCATTTCCTACATATCCTCCCTTGCTTAATTTCCCACCTAGAAAATATCGGTTTTTGAATTCTCCCCATTCGTATCCCCCTGTGATTTCGATCAAGGCGCCATAAGGTATATCTTCAGTTCTTCCATACCCAAAAATCAATTGATCCTTGAAGTACCTTCGCTGAGATACTCCGATAGACAATAGGGCTGAGGTTCTGTCGTGAAAACGTTGATTCAAGTCAATGTCGACAGGAGGGCGCAAGGAATAATCGATATTGCTAAGCCTGCCTGAGATAATCAATCGCGTTCTTTGATCTAATATTGGATCTTTCAAACCCAAAGAAAAGGCCCGCGCCAACCAAATATCTTGAAAATCATACCACTCATTAATGATTTGGCTATCAAATTCCTGATCGGATTCAATATTAGAAAGTTGTTGAGTTCTTAAGCGTTGATTGCTTATTTCTATACCTCCTGCAAATTTGATTTTAGGAGCTACAAAGTCGCGCTGAAGCAGAATTCGGCTGAAATCTCGATTAACAGTATTGGAGTAGTTGATTTCAAGCGAAGTGAATGATTTTTTGATGTTAGGCACTCGGTACCTAAGTTCATAGCTCAATTTTTGATTAGAGCTATTGTCTATGCCAATGCGGTTGTCAAACTCATGGCCTGAGCCAAAAATATTTCTATGGTTAACCCTAAGAAGGCCAGCGTCAAAATCCCTTGCGTCCACATCAAAAGATAGGGCGAGCACATCTTTGGTGAGTATTTCAATGTCTACAACGTCTGAACCGTCATTTCTCGGTTTCAAATAAATCCGGGCATCCTTGATGAAGGGAAGTTCCCTTATAATCCGCTCGTTGTCAGCAATGAGTAATGGGTTGACCAAATCTCCAGTCTTGAATAAAAGGTTATTCAAAATAACCCGATCTCTGGTCTTGAAATTGATGGTATTGCCTGCTTTTTGTACGATTGATTTAGGCCGAACATTGGGCCTTTCCAGTGATGTGCCTAAAGGTTGCAACTTAATCAAAGTGATTTCGCCTATCTTTTGATCTCCAAATTTCAAATAAGGATTTTCACTTCTCACAAAATTGGCGGTATCTAGCTTTAGTTCTTCCGAGGGCAGCCTAAACAGTAGTTTGAAAAGGTTTTTGGTCCACTTTCTGTCTCCCCATTTTTGATGCAAACGCTGGTAGAAGTTACCGCTCACTCTGTAAAAAAGGGTATCGGCTAAAATGAGCACGGTATCCCTTTCGAACTTTAAGCTGTAGTCTTTTAAAATTATTGTGGTGTTTTTTGGCAGAATTAAGGTATCATATTTTACCTTCTTGGTCTGGGCAAAACATTGATTACAAATCGCTAACACGAAGCCTAAAACAAGAATATGGTGGATAAGTCGTTTGATAAAGCTTTAACGAATTTATGCTTTACTCAATATAATTGAAAAGCTTATGACAGACAGAGAAAAGTATGCCTAAAATGCAGACTACAGAAAATCGATATCGATGCTGCCGGGGTACTTCATCAAATAATTGAGGCCATCTTGAGGGGTCATGCCTTCGTAAAGAATTTTATAGAGGGTATCGGTAATAAGTGGTTTGATGCCCTGAGCGTCTGCCAGTTGTTTGATGATTTGGATTGTATTTACCCCTTCCGCTATTTCTTCCATTTCAGCGATAGCTTCGGTCATGGTTTTGCCTTGTGCCAGTTTATAGCCGATGGTATAGTTGCGGCTTGTTTGGCTCGAAGCCGTAGCTACTAAATCACCGATGCCAGCTAAACCAATAAATGATGAAATTTCGCCCCCCAAAGCTTTGCCTAAATAGATCATTTCGATCAAGCCTCGGCTGATCAGCAAGCCCTTGGCGTTGTCACCAAAGCCTAAGCCTGAGATTATTCCAGAAGCTATGGCAATTATGTTTTTAAGAATGCCACAAAGCTCTACACCTTTTAAGTCTGGGTTTCCGTAGACCTGGAATTTTTCAGAACGCAAAAGTCTTTTTCCTTCGGCAATAACTTCGTTGAAAGGCGATGCGATAACAGTTGCAGCAGGATGACCCAAGGCCAATTCTTTGGCTAAATTTGGGCCTGCCATACAGCCCACACGCACCACCAAGCTTTCTTCCCTAATCACCTCGCTCATGGTCCTGATACAGGACTTATTGATTTTGAAGTCTTTGGGCCTTTCCTTCGGGAAAACCAAATCCAGTCCTTTCGTGCCGTGTATAAGCACATGGTAAGGGCGCAAGTAAGGCGCAAGCTGTTGAATTGAGTCCCTGAAATTGGCAGAGGGAACAATTGGAAATATGACGTTGCAATTTGTGGCAACCTCTTCTAAACTATTGGTTACCTTCACTTTATCGTCAAGATGTTGGCCGCAGGAAATCCGTGTTTCCTGAATTTTCTCTGCAGTTTCGGCTGTTCGAGAATACAACAAAACACTCGAATTCTTGGCAAGAATATTGGCGATGGCGGTACCAAAGCTACCTGATCCGATTACCCCTACAAATTCTCTAGACATAGCTTTCTAAATTATAGCCCACAAGTCGGTTATGGTAATAGAACAATAGATTCAAATCTTGGGTGGTAATGTCACCCTTCTTGTTTTTTATCAATGGACGCTTTGCGTGATACATACCCACGTTGGCGAGTCCATGATTAATAATTTTATCTGGATCACCCGTCAAATAAGGCGAAACGCTCACTTCTCCCTTGTTGTACATTTCATACACGCGGGCCAAAATTCGATCAAAAACCTCTCTAAATTCTTCGTAAGGAATCACCTGGTCTTCATCGGGTATTCTCAAAAGATTATAAAGATCGAGCTTTCTGTATTTTTTCTGAAGGATTTCGAAGGCAGTAAAGGCCACTAAATGACTAGCAAAAACCTTGTTGATTCTGTGGTATTCTTCAACCACTCTGTCGCTCAACATTCTGGTATACTCGTCTTCTCTTTGTTGATCATGAGAAATGATGCGGCCATCTTTCGTAAAGTATTCTTGGGTGTCGATTTGGCGGCCAGTTTTATCATAACTGTTTCCTGCTTCATCCACGTAGTTTCCTAAAACATCTAAACCTCGGCCAATCGAAACCGAAATGTCAGAGCCTTTGGTAAAGAATTTTAAAAGGAAAGCAGAAATTTTGTAAGAAGTGGAAAATTCGTCATTCTCTACATAATATCGCTCCTGCCCTTTTAATTTGAGGTAATCTCGAATCAAAGAGGGTGCTTCGAGCACAAAATTATAGTTGAGCGTTACGGGGACAATAAATATTTTGTGCAGTCCATCGCGTTTGCCTTTCTGGTAATTTACCCTTTGAGCTTCAATTGCCGTACTGAGCAGGCCAAGTTTTAGCCTTTTTTCCAATTGACCAGACCTTGAACGTGTTCCACCTGGGAAGAAAAGGCTATGGCAGCCCTTTTGAATGGCAAGGCTGGAATAGCTTTTAAGCGTTTCGAGATAAAGCAAGTTTTTCTTCCTTCGGTCTACTTTATAAGCGCCAAGGCTTTCCATAAAGTAGGCGAATATTTTAATGTTGAAAAGGTTGAGGCCGGCACCATAAATAAAGGCAGGCAATCCCAATGCACTGATGACCCAGCCAATAAGAATTGAATCAAGATTGCTAAAATGGGTGGGCACCATAATGATGGTTCCTTTTTTAGCCAGGTTTCTAAGTTGTTCAACTTCGCCTGTAATGTGGATTTTATCTTGAAGCGAGAAACGGGTACTCAAAATGGACCAAAAACCACGTGCACGCGAGGCGTTCAAGAGTCTGGCAAATCCAAAAGTGACGATGGACCTGGCCATTCGGTAGCGCGATTTTTTGAAGTTTCCGGCAATTTCCGCAGCATAGCGACTGATGATTTCAGTCAAAATGGCTTCTAAGGTTTCATCAATTTCTTCTTTATCGTCATTGGTCGAAATTTCGACCAAGCGACTTTTGATGGAGTCCAAGAATTGAGCCTCATCTGGCGGATCTACCGCCCATGAATTCCTTTTTACACGGAGTTTCTCCCTGAACAAAGTGGTTTCAATCTCTTCAATAAGGCTGGCCCTTCGAGGAGTAAGCTTTTTAATCCGCTTGATACTCTCTTGGGTCACTTCTTTTATGAATTCCTCCCGATTTTTACTCAGGTTGACAACCGGCCACTCATCAATGCCTCCCGGTACGACTTGGTCGTACTTTTTCTTTACGTAGTCTTTGCCTATTGGCTTCATTCAGTATATAAAAACCCTAAAGATATGACAAAAATTTTTTCACTTGTTGGCGTGATCAACAAAGTAATGAATTAAGACTTTGCGTCAAACTTATCACCTGCTCTGTAGCATTAAAAGTGTGCAAGCAAATCCTTAGTCTTTCTTGGCCAACCTTCACGGTCGGAGACAAAATTGGCCTCACGTCATAACCTTGATTGGAAAGCAGATGGGCAAGGCTTTTTGCGTTTTCATTGCCAGGAGTAAGGATCACGTGCACCGCACTTCGAGATATATATCGGGAATCGCGCTTTACCTGAAGTGATGCATTGAACAGGTCAATGTGCTGATGTAGAACTTGCTGGAGCAAAGGATTTTGTTTTAAGTGCTCGAAAGCCATTCTGATCGATAGAAAGTCAAAATCAGATGGCGCAGTGGTATAGATAAATGGCCTTGAGAAATTAATAAGGTATTCTCTAATCTGAGCATTTGAAGCAATACATGCACTATGAACTCCCATGGCCTTTCCAAAAGTGAAAATAACTGCAAAAACTCGAGCACTAAGCTCTAGCTGAGCAACAAGCCCTGCTCCATTGAGTCCAAAAGCGCCAGTGCTATGGGCTTCATCCACGATTAGGCTGGCATCGTAACGCTCGCTCAAATCACAGAGCGCGGCCAAGGGCGCAAAGTCCCCATCCATTGAGTAAATTGATTCACAAGCAATGTAAATTTCACCTTCGGCATTCTTGAGTTTTCTTTCCAAATCATCAAGATCATTATGCTTAAAAGGGATGGCTTTTGCTAAGCTTAGCCGGCAGCCATCTTTGATACAAGCATGCGAAAGCTCATCGTAGAATATCGTGTCGCCCCGTTGTGGTACGGACGAAAAGAATCCAAGATTGGCAGTATAGCCAGAGTTGAAAACCAAGCAGCTTTCAAAACCAAAATTTGCAGCGAGTTCCTGTTCTACTTGCTGTGCTAATTCCGAATTGCCTGTCAAAAGTCTAGAACCTGTAGCACCATTTTTTGAATCCAATTGGCCGTAGGCCGAAACTATTTTATTTTTCAGTTCCCTAGATTTAGCAAAGCCCAAGTAGTCATTTGAGCAAAAGTCAATTAAGGTTGGATTCTGGATTCCCAAGCTTCTTTTGTTGCCCAGATTGCCCCGTTTTATCAGTTGTAGGTCTGTTTTTTTAGTATTCTTGTGCATTCGCTGCGGATAGATTCGCTAAAATTATAAATAATTAAGACTTTAGCGACTTCTTTTAAATTACTGCCTTATCAAAACGCATCTTGTCACAATCTTTCTTCTGATTGGTTTTCTTTTGAATGGTCAAAGCGATTATAGAAAGACCGAATTTTCGCTAATCAATGAAAATGACGTTTACCTGCTCAATGGTAGCGATGAATATTATTCGAATGGCTTAATCTTCAATTATCGGTTTTTGCATAACAAAAAGGATTCAGCGAGCTCGGCAATTAAGCGCATCATTGATTTTGAGCTCGGGCACAAATTCTTTACTCCAGATGGTATAATCTTCACAGAAATAGAAGATCTGGATAGGCCCTATGCAGGTCTGCTTTACTTGTCGGTATCCAAGTCGATATTTAGTAGCGCCAAAAGCAGGCTCAAATATGGAGTTCAGCTGGGCACAACTGGCAAGCCTTCGTTGGGTGAGGCCTTGCAAAAGTGGTATCATAATGCCATGGGCTTTAAGAAACCCCTCGGTTGGGATTTCCAAATCCGTACGGCTTTGGTCTTCAATTTATTTGGGGAATATAATAAGCAGTTTGTGCTGATACCCCAACTTTTGGATGTAGTGAGTTCAACGGGAGGAACCATAGGTACAGGTTTTATTAATGGCTATCAAAAGTTGGATTTGCGAATAGGTGGTCTAAAGCCTTTGGATGCTTCCCCATTTTTAAATGCTATTATTGGCAAGGGCAGCGAGGAGTTTATAGCAAACACTTATTTTTTTACTGGTTACGGATTGAGTTATGTGGCACATGACGTAACCGTTGGTGGAAGCCTGTTCAACGACAACAGCCCCCATACCGAAACGGTCATGCCTTGGGTGCAAGAGGCTAGAATTGGATGGGCTGCAAGTTCCAACATAGCCACCTTTAAAATGGTATTTCATTGGTTTAGCCAAGAGTTGAGATCAACAAGAGACAATACTTACATCTCTTTTATGCTCGCTTTACGGTTCAAATAGTCAATCTAAACGAAGTTTGGCGCTTAATTCTGAGTACGAGAATCTCAAAATTAATTGCAACGGTAGGTAGTCTGGGATACGAAATAAACCTGCCGAATCTTTGCCATTGGTACATTACCTATTAATATTGTGGCATCCTACAAAAATGGCACTAAAGCTCTCCGAAATACAAGCACCTATCGCTAACGAAATGATCGAATTCGAGCAGAAATTCAGGTCATTCATGAAGAGCAAAGTCTTTCTCCTGGATCAAATCATGAGTTACATCGTCAAGCGAAAGGGCAAGCAAATGAGGCCAATGTTCGTTTTTCTGAGTGCGGGGGTAACGGGCCAAATTTCTGAAAGAACATATCGAGGAGCATCGCTCATCGAGTTATTACACACCGCCACCTTGGTGCATGACGATGTGGTAGACGATTCTAATTACCGAAGAGGTTTTTTTTCAATCAATGCCCTATGGAAAAATAAAATAGCTGTATTGGTAGGCGACTACCTATTGTCCAGAGGTTTATTGCTATCTGTCGATAATGGAGATTTTGATTTGCTAAGAATAATCTCACAAGCCATGAAAGAAATGAGCGAGGGCGAATTGCTTCAAATGGCCAAGGCAAGAAACCTCGATATCACCGAGGATTTATACTATGATATTATTCGGCAGAAAACGGCTTCATTAATCGCCTCTTGCTGCGCTGTAGGTGCAACTAGTGCAGGATCAGATGATGCGGTAATTGAAAAAATGAAAGACTTTGGCCTCAAAGTGGGTATGGCCTTTCAGATCAAAGACGATCTTTTTGATTATGGTGATGAGGAGATTGGCAAACCGCTTGGAATTGATATCAAGGAGAAGAAAATGACTCTTCCGTTAATCTATGGCTTGCAAAAAGCAGATAGTAGCACGAAGCGAAAAATCATTCGAATCATCAAGAGTAAAAGCGATCAGCCGCAAAAAGTGAAAGAGGTAATCTCTTTTGTTAAAAACTCTGGGGGTATAGAGTACGCTAAATCTGTGATGAATAATTATTACGATGAAGCCATGCTAATTCTCAATGCATTCGAGCCAAGTCCCTTCCGTCATTCTTTAAGCCAATTGGTGACGTATACCATAGAGCGCTCCAAGTAATTTTGCCAGAAACGAAAAACGCCATACTTAATAGCATGGCGTTCTTCAGTTAGTTAGTAGTCTAATTGTATTATAGGCAGGGAACAAAATTTCTTCGGGTCCTGCCATGCTAAGTTAACAACCCGAAAATAAAATCACCTTATCCTAAATTATTTTTTTTGGTTCTTTTTAAATCAGATCCTGAAACTGACTACATAACGTCTAATTCGGTTTCAAACCAAATAGATTTTAACCCTAGAAATGGGGTAAATCCACTACAGATTTTCCCACTCTTTTGAAAAGGTCAAATTTTTGAACTCAACTCCTCCACAATTCCCCACCTGGCCAAAAGCACATATTCATTTCTACGAATACGCGACACTCTATTGAAAGTGGCCTTTTGACGCAATGGATCAAATAAATTACTCATTACCACACTCTTGTCTATAATTGCCTGAGTCCATTTTCAACATTCTTTTCTGTTTCGGTCTTGCTTTTCAGCGGATAATCGCCTACTTTTCATACAAAGTGGGAAAAAGTGAGTAAAAGTGGTGGAGTGTGGGAAAAAATCTTACTTTTGTAAACATTAAGGTGTGTAATGTCTTTTTTTACAAGTGAATATGACTGTAAGCTCGATGCAAAGGGCAGGTTGGCTTTACCTTCCAAGGTAAGGGCTGCTCTGCCGGATAATGCATCCGAAGAGCTTGTGATGAGGCGCGGTTTCGAACCATGCCTTGTGTTGTATCCAATGCTTGAGTATAAAAAGATTTATTCGCGAGTACGATCATTGAGCGAATTCAATGAGGATTACCGGAAGTTCCAACGCAGTTTTTTCAGAGGAAATGTAGACGTTGAGTTGGACGGAGCTGGTAGAATTAACATTCCCAAGCGGATGATGGAGTTTGCCAGTCTGGAAAAAGAGGTGATTTTGGTAGGACTCGGGAACAGAATAGAAATCTGGAACCCCGATCTGTACGAGCAATACCTCATTCAAGATGCGAGCGAATACTCCAAGATGGCAGAGAAATTTTTGGCAGAAGAATAACCAAGCCTATGTCGAAATATCATGTGCCAGTAATGCTTAAGGAATGCGTTGAGGGCCTCTCGATCAATCCCAGCGGAACCTATATCGATGTCACCTTTGGAGGTGGCGGACATTCAACCGAAATTTTAAAGCATTTGAATAGCGAAGGCCGCCTTTTTGGTTTCGACCAAGATAGCGATGCCAAGGCGAATGCGGAGAAAATTCAAAATCGTTCTTTCACATTTGTACAAGCCAATTTTAGGCACATCAAGCGCTACCTCAAACTATATGGAGTAAAGCAAGTAGATGGTATTTTGGCGGATTTGGGTATTTCTTCTCATCAAATCGATGAACCAAGCCGTGGGTTTTCTACTCGGGCCGAGGCGGATTTGGATATGAGAATGGATATGAACTCTCCGCTCAGGGCCATGGATGTGGTGAATGACTATTCAGAAGAGCAATTGCACAAAATTCTGGGTATGTATGGAGAGGTAAAAAACGCTAAAACTTTAGCCGCGGCTATCGTATCAGAGCGCTTTGCCAAACCATTCAGGACCACCGCAGATTTGATTCAACTACTTGATAAGTTGGCGCCAAGGCATAGAGAGTTTAAATATTATGCTCAGGTGTTTCAGGCCATCCGCATTGAAGTCAATGACGAAATGGGTGCGCTGGAGGATTTTCTGATGCAGTCGGCAGAAGTCCTAAGGCCTGGTGGGCGATTAGTGGTAGAGTCTTATCATTCTTTAGAAGATAGAATGGTAAAAAACTTCATAGGCAAGGGCAAAATCTTTGGCGAAGTGGACAAGGATTTTTTCGGTAATCAACTGAAACCTTATGCTGCTGTCAACAGAAAGCCAATTGTTGCAAATGATGAAGAATTAAAAACGAATAAAAGAGCACGAAGTGCAAAACTTCGGATAGCAGAAAGATTATAAAGAAAAATCGGGCTGGGGCCCGAAACAAGGAAAGTAGAATTGAATAATTTTTTCTACTGACCATTTAAATGACCATAAAATGGCAGAAAACAGGTTCAAAGCAAAAAGGAATGACAAACCCAGCTCAGGCGGGGGGATTTTCGGATTGATTTCGAAGCTGAAAATATTCGGAAACTTGGAAACAGGTCTTCCGGTAAAGTACCTGCCAAAAGTAGCATTTGTGGTTGCACTCGGAATAGTATATGTCTGGAACAGTCATTATGCCGAAAAGGCCAATCGGAACATGGAAAGATTGGAAACGGAGGTAGAAGACTTAAGGGCCGATGTAACTACCCTTGAAGCTGACTATATGTTCAGCAGCAAACAATCAGAAGTTGCTAAGAATGTGGAAAAGTTAGGATTAGAAGAAAGCAAACAACCGCCATATAAAATTGTCATAGACGAAAGTGAATATTAAACAATCGATATTACTGAGAGTAAGAATAGCCTTTTTGGCTGTGATTGCCTTTGTCTTGGTAGTCGTTTGGCGCATTGGCGATATTCAATTCGTAGAAGGAGGAATGTGGCGCGAAATGGCCGAAGAAATCGGTCTTGATTATAAAACTATTAAAGCTACACGGGGTAGCATTTATGCAGACGGAAATGATCTTTTGGCAACCTCATTGCCATTTTATAAAGTGTCATTTGACCCGTCTTTAGCAGACGATAAAACCTTTAAGTCAGGTATAGACTCCCTTTCACACCTATTGTCGAAATTTTTTCGAGATCACTCTGCTGAAGTTTACAGAAAGAGGATCTCGGAAGCTCGGCAGTCCCGCAAAAGGTTCATGGTCATCAATAATAACTTGATCAACTACCAGCAAAAACAACTCATGGAAAACTGGCCCATTTTTAGGGAAGGCAGAATGATTGGTGGGGTGATTTTTGATAAAGTAGATAAAAGGCATATCCCCTTTAAGACGCTAGCACAACGCACTATTGGCTATGTGAATGAAGACAATAATGGGGTTGGCATTGAAATGAGCTATAATAATTGGCTTTCTGGCCAAGATGGCAAAGGGCTGTATCAAAAAGTGGCAGGTGGAAATTGGAAGCCTCTCAACGTGGCATCCGATGTAAAGCCCCGAGATGGCTACGATGTGTACACAACTATAGACATCAACCTTCAGGATGTTGCGCAAAACGCACTTTTGAAAGCGCTTAAGCAGTATAGGGCCAATTATGGCTGTGTAGTACTGATGGAAGTTAAGACAGGCGAGATCAAAGTAATGACAAACCTTACCAGGCTGGAGAGTGGCGAATATGCCGAAATCTTGAACTACGCTGTGCAAGGCACCAATGATCCGGGCTCTACATTTAAATTGGCCTCAATGCTGGCCCTGCTTGAAAGCGATAAAATTGAGTTGACAGATTCTGTCGATACTGGTGATGGTACCTACGAATTTGCAGACCGCACCATGGAAGATGCGAGTGCCGAAAAGGGAGGCTATGGAAAAATAACCGTTCAAGAGGTTTTCGAAAAATCATCAAACGTTGGCGTATCCAAATTGGTAGAACAATATTTTGGTCAAAACCCTCAAAAATTCATCGACTTGATCAAAGCCACAGGTTTTGGCCAGCCTTTAGATTTTCAGATGATGGGGGAAGCGATTCCTTATATCAAAGATGCCGATGACAAATCATGGAGCAAAGTAAGCCTTCCTTGGATGTCGGTGGGCTATGAAACTAGCATTACGCCACTTCAAACACTCGCTTTTTATAATGCAGTCGCCAATGATGGAAAAATGATTCAACCTATCATTGTCAAAAGCATCAAGGACGGCAATAAGGTGGTGGAGGAATTTGAAGCAAAAACTTTAGAAAGAAGAATTGCTTCTAGTTCAACGATCGAGAAATTGAAAGTAATGCTCGAAGGGGTGGTAGAAAGAGGTACAGCGAAGAATATTAAAAACGACTACTACAAAATCGCTGGAAAAACTGGAACAGCGCAGAAACTAATTGATGGTCGCTATTATAAGCAGCGTTACTATGCTTCATTCGCGGGTTACTTCCCCGCTGATCAACCAATCTACTCTGCCATTGTAGTGATTGACGACCCTTACGGTTGGAACCGCTTTGGAGGAGACGTTTCAGCTCCTGTTTTCAAAGAAATAGCCGATATGATTTTCTCTCTGGATTTAGGTTTACACGACACTTTCCAGAAGGAATTCAGGGCCGATGACGGCACATTCCCAACCATCAGGGCGGGTAAGTATGACGAACTTAATAAGCTGTTGAATCAGTTTGGAATTTCTAATCATTTAGAAACAGAAAATGTAGAATGGGTAAGGGCCGGAGTGAGCAATAACGCGATTGCTTGGAAAGCCAATCATTCTGAAGGGAAACTTGTGCCCAATGTGCAAGGAATGACCCTCAAAGACGCACTTTATTTGCTTGAGAATAAAGGGTTAAAAGTTTCGATAACTGGAACTGGCCGAGTGCTTCGGCAGTCGGTCAGTCCCGGGATTCGAATTTCAACAGGAGAGAGAATTTCAATAGAACTAGGTTAATGAAGGCGCTAAAGGACATTCTTTATAAGGTTTCTTTGCAATCAACAGCAGGCAGTACTGAGGTTGAGGTGCTAGCGCTTGCCTTTGACTCTCGAAAAGTTCAAAATGGAACAGCCTTTATCGCCACAGTAGGTACCCAATCCAATGGTCATGATTACATTGACCAAGCCATTGAAAAGGGAGCCATTGCCATTATTTGTGAAAAGCTTCCAGAGAACATTCAAGACAATATTACCTATGTAGAGGTGAAGAATAGCAGCGAAGCCTTGGGCATCATGGCTTCGAACTTTTTTGGCAATCCCAGCGAAAAGCTCAAGTTAGTAGGCGTAACCGGCACCAACGGCAAAACTACCTGCGTAACACTGCTTTTTCAGGTATTTAGAAAATTAGGATATAATGTTGGGCTACTTTCAACAGTAGTCAACAAAATAAATGAAGAAGTAATCGTGGCAACCCATACCACGCCAGATGCACTTCAAATCAATGAATTATTGGCCAAGATGTTGGCCAAAGGTTGTACTCACTGTTTTATGGAAGCAAGTTCTCATGCCATTGTGCAGCATCGCGTTGCCGGCCTGAGTTTCAATGGAGCAATTTTCACCAATCTTTCACACGAACACCTGGATTATCATAAAACATTTGATGAGTACATTAAGGCGAAGAAAATGCTGTTCGATGGCCTGCCATCGACAGCTTTCGCCTTGATAAATGCCGATGATAAGCGAGGAGCCGTAATGTTGCAAAACACGAAGGCCTCCAAACATAAATATGCTTTAAAGTCTATGGCAGACTTCAAAGCCAAGATACTTTCAAACACTTTACACGGGCTAGAACTTGACATCGCTGGACATAATGTTTGGTTCAAATTGATTGGCGATTTCAATGCCTACAATTTAATGGCGGTCTATGGTGGAGCCTTGTTGCTTGAAGAAAACGCGGAAGAAGTGCTCCGCGCTTTGTCTGAAGTTAATCCAGCATCAGGTCGTTTCGAGCAAGTTTTAACAGATACAGGAATTACTGCTATCGTGGATTATGCACATACTCCCGATGCACTCGAAAATGTACTTTCTACCATCAAGGTTTTCAGAACGGGCAATGAAAAGGTAATTACGGTAGTGGGTTGTGGTGGAAATAGAGACACCACCAAGCGGCCTGAAATGGCAAAAATAGCCTGTGAGCTTAGCGATAAAGTGGTGCTGACTTCTGACAATCCAAGGTTCGAAGAGCCAGGAGCTATCATTGAAGATATGCAAAAGGGTGTTAGCCCTACTAATTACAAGAAGACATTGGTGATGGCAGATAGAAAGGAAGCAATTAAAATGGCTTGCTCTATGGCTGAACCAAAAGATATAATCCTTGTGGCTGGTAAAGGCCATGAAACTTATCAAGAAATTAAAGGGGAGCGATTCCCTTTTGACGACAGAGAAGTACTTAAAGAAATGTTGAACCTAATCCATAAATGAAGGATGAATTTAGAATGACGAATTACGAATTGGGAAGAGCCTCGGTTTTGATAAGACCAGCACATTCTAAAATCTAGATTCTAAAGTCTAAAGTCTAAACTCTAACAAAATGCTATACTACCTATTTGATTATTTAGATAGAGAATTTGACCTGATTGGAGCTGGTGTTTTCCAGTATATCTCCTTCAGGGCGGGTATGGCTACATTGCTGTCTTTGCTCATTACCATTACGTTTGGTAAGAATTTGATCAATATGCTCCGCAAAAAGCAAGTGGGGGAAAGCATCAGAGATCTTGGCTTAGAAGGTCAAATGCAGAAGAAGGGAACTCCAACCATGGGAGGCCTTATCATCATTGCGGGTATCGTAATTCCTACCCTGCTTTTCGCGAAGCTGGAGAATATCTATGTAATACTCTTACTAGTCACTACAATTGGATTAGGAGCTATTGGATTCTTGGATGATTATATCAAGGTTTTCAAAAAGAACAAAGAAGGATTAGCTGGTCGATTCAAAATTGTAGGTCAAGTAGGAATCGGCCTTTTTGTAGGAGCGGTGCTTTACTTCAATGATGATGTTGTGGTAAGAGAATTTACACCAGTTCAACAAGAGCAAAGTATTTCTGCCGATCAAGCTATTACATATACTGATAGTAAATCCACCACCACCACAATTCCTTTTGTTAAGGACAACGAACTTGATTACGATAGCTTTAACCCAACAGACAATGAATGGATCACTGCCGCCATCTATATTTTGGTGGTGATTTTCTTTGTGACAGCCATTTCAAATGGTGCGAATATCACAGATGGAATTGACGGATTGGCAGCGGGAACATCAGCCATAATTGGATTGGCCTTGGCCATTTTTGCCTACATCTCTGGTAATGCTATTTTCTCAGATTACCTCAATGTCATGTTCATCCCATATTCAGGGGAACTGGTAATTTTTTGTACTGCTTTTGTCGGTGCTTGTGTAGGCTTTTTGTGGTACAACTCATTTCCAGCACAGGTATTTATGGGAGATACAGGCAGCCTGTCATTGGGCGGAATCATTGCTGTATTGGCATTGGTACTTCGTAAAGAACTTTTGATTCCTGTGTTGTGTGGAATTTTTGTCGTTGAAAATTTATCAGTGATCATTCAGGTAAGCTATTTCAAATACACTAGAAAAAAATATGGAGAAGGAAGACGGATTTTCAGGATGTCTCCGCTTCACCATCATTATCAAAAAATGGAAATACCAGAAGCAAAAATTGTAACGAGATTTTGGATTGTAGGCATACTGCTCGCAATCATCACGCTTGCTACGCTTAAACTGAGGTAGTGAAGGCGGAAGACCGAAGGAAAATAGTTGATCAGAAAGCAGGAAATCGGGAACTCAAGTTCCTCAAAAAAATTCCCCTTAACTGATAACTGATAACTGATAACTGATAACTGATAACTGATAACTGATAACTGATAACTGATAACTGATAACTGATAACTGATAACTGATAACTGATAACTGATAACTGATAACTGATAACTGATAACTGGTAACTGAACTTGAACAGAAAACTAACCATACTAGGCGCAGGAGAAAGCGGAACGGGAGCAGCCTTGCTAGGAAAAGCAAAGGGCTACGATGTATTCGTGTCTGATATGGGAGTGATCAAAGAACAGTATGTTAAAGAGCTATCAGAAAACGGGATCGAATTTGAAAGTGGTAGGCATTCCGAAGCAAGAATCTTGGAAAGCCAGTTGGTGATCAAAAGCCCAGGAATACCAGAATCAGCTCCTTTGATCAGGAAACTAAGGGCCAATGGCAATTTGATTATTGGTGAAATCGAGTTCGCGGCAAAATACACAGCCGCCAAGTTGATTGGAATTACAGGTACCAACGGCAAAACAACTACAACGCTTCTGACCTATCACCTTTTAAAAGAAGGTGGTTTTAATGTGGGTCTGGGCGGAAACATAGGAAAGAGTTTCGCTCGTCAAGTTATTGAAGATAAGCACGATTGGTACGTGCTAGAGCTCAGCAGCTTTCAGTTAGATGATTGCTACGAATTGAAATTAGACATCGCAGTCTTATTGAATATCACACCAGATCACTTGGATAGATATGAATACGACTTTGAAAAATATATCGCATCGAAGATGCGCATATTTCACCTTGTACACCTGGGAGGTCATGCCGTCTACTCAACGGACGACCACCAAAGCGGGAAGAACATTTCATCAGCCGCTCGCGGCCTGAAGGTTCATCCTTTTTCGCTCGGAGGAGACGCTTCCGAGATATTATATGATAGGTTGTTTTTTACCCCTTTAAACGTTGAGGTATCTGCCCCCAGAGCAGATATCTCAATAAAGGGGCTTCATAATATGAAGAACGCAATGGCCGCTGGCTATGCTGCTTCATTGGCTGGAGTGAGTGAAGAAGCCGTCATCAAAGGTTTCAAAACCTTTAAAAATGCCCCACATCGTCTGGAGTCTGTGCGTAAAATCGATGGTGTAGAATACATCAACGATTCAAAAGCCACCAATGTAGACTCGGTATTTTATGCGCTTGACGCTTTTAAAACACCGATTGTCTGGATTGCAGGCGGTATTGACAAGGGAAATGATTACAGCTTGATTAATGCTTTAGTGGAAGAAAAGGTGAAAGCCTTGATCTGCTTAGGAAAGGATAATTCGAAGCTTTTTACAGCTTTCGAAAACCTAGTACCTACAGTAAAAGCCACCGATGATTTAATTAAGGCAATCAGAATGGCAAAGGAGTTGGCCTCGCCCGGAGATACGGTTTTACTATCGCCAGCCTGCGCAAGTTTCGATTTGTTTAAGAATTATGAAGACCGCGGAGATCAGTTTCGAGCCGCTGTATTGTCGATTTAAGGATTACGATTTACGAATTATGGCATTCGATAAAAATCAGATGATAAAAAGACAAAGAACCTTTGTTTTAAAGGTTTTTGAAATGATCGATGACTTGCCAAATGGATTAGTATATGACACAATTTCGAAACAGTTGATAAGATGCAGTACTTCAGTTGGAGCAAATTATAGAGCAGCTTGTCGTGCGAAATCAACAGCGGACTTCATAAATAAATTGAAAGTAGTAGAAGAAGAGGCAGATGAGTGTTTGTACTTTCTTGACTTATTAAGTGCGGTGAAGAATACGAATATTAATGTCTTAAGTGAGTTGATGAAAGTGGCTAATGAGTTTTTAGCAATTACAGTTGCCTCTATTAAGACGGCAAAAAACAATAAGGAAAATAAATGATCGATTTACATCAAATCGTAAATCGTAATTCATAAATCTAAAATTAACGGAGTGAATAAGATCAAAGATTGGACCGATAAACATCTACAAGGTGACCCTGTCATCTGGATGGTAGTGTTTTGCCTTTCGGTGATCAGTATTCTTGTGGTTTACAGTGCTACAGGCTCTTTGGCCTATAAGCAAATGGGAGGCAATACGGAATATTACCTGATCAGACATACCGTTATGGTGGTGTTGGCTTTAGTGGTAATGTGGATTGCCCATAAAATTGATTACAGGTATTATTCTAAAATTACCAGATACGCACTGTTCATCTCAGTGCCTTTATTGCTTTACACATGGCTTTATGGTTCAAATATCAACGAAGCCTCTCGTTGGATCACTTTGCCATTTATTGGGCTTCAATTTCAGCCTTCGGATTTGGCTAAAATGGCTTTGATTGCTGGTTTGGCGGGAATGCTCGCCAAAAGGCAGCAAAACATCACAAGCATTAAGGAGTCGTTGATTCCAATGTTGGCTTGGTGTGGAGCAATCTGCGGACTCATTGCCATGACCAATATTTCTACTGCGATTTTACTTTTTTTAACCTGCATGTTGCTGCTCTTCATAGGGCGTGTGCCAGCTAAGTATTTGGCCATGCTTATGGTGGTAGGAGTCTTCGTTGGCGTATTGGCCATGAGCATCGGCCAAAGGGGTGGAACGGCCATCAATAGGGTCAAAGATTTTATCAGTCAGGAAGAAGTTCCATATCAGGCGCAGCAATCCTATATCGCCATTGCGACTGGTGGCGTAATTGGAAAAGGGCCAGGTAAGAGCGATCAAAGAAATTTTCTTCCACATCCTTACTCAGATTTTGTGTATGCCATCATTATCGAAGAGTATGGAATGATTGGAGGGGTATTCGTGCTCTTTCTCTACCTCGTGTTATTATATCGAGGAATGAGGGTAGTTGCGAATAGTGATCGGGCGTTCGGTGGATTACTTTCAGCAGGGCTCAGTTTTGCCATCGTCATTCAAGCCTTGGTGAATATTGGTGTGGTAGTAGGTCTAGGGCCAGTAACAGGTCAAACCTTACCATTGATAAGCATGGGGGGAACCTCATTATTATTCACAGGCTTAGCGCTAGGGATTATCCTAAGTGTAAGCCGTGGAGAACAAGAAGATTTTTCAGCCTTAACGGGCGAAATAAGAAATACAGCTAAAGCACATTAATCATAGCAACTGAAAGACCATATCGAATCATAATTAGCGGTGGCGGCACTGGCGGACACATATATCCAGCTATTGCCATTGCCAATGCTTTCCGAGCACGTTTCGGAGAGTCAGAGATTCTGTTTGTCGGTGCTGAAGGTAAAATGGAAATGCAAAAAGTACCCGAAGCGGGCTATAAAATCATTGGTTTATGGATCAGTGGTTTGCAACGCAAACTGAGTTTGGACAACCTTTCTTTTCCATTGAAAGTGATTAATAGTTTAGCGAAAAGTGCTGGTATCATCAGAAGGTTTAAGCCACATGCCGTGATAGGTGTTGGTGGTTATGCGAGTGGCCCATTGTTAAGAGTGGCTACGCGAAAAGGTATTCCTTCAATAATTCAAGAACAAAACTCATACGCTGGGTTGACAAACAAGATTTTAGCGAAAAGAGTACAAAAAATTTGTGTAGCCTATCCAGACATGGATAAGTTTTTCCCTTCTCAAAAAATTGCTTTTACGGGCAATCCTGTCAGGAAGGACATAGTGGATTTATCAGGCAAGAAGCAGGCAGCTTTGGCTCACTTTAAATTGAACGACCAACCGGTGCTGCTGATTTTAGGTGGAAGTTTAGGGGCCAGAACGCTGAATGATAGCATGATTTTAGGGCTTTCAAAACTGATGGATGCCAAGGTGCAAGTGCTTTGGCAGTGCGGTAAATTCTATCATGCCGAAATGAAGCAAAAGTTAGCTGACTTTGGAAACCCAGAAGGCATTCAGCTTTTTGAGTTTTTGAAGGAGATGGATTTGGCTTATGCAGCAGCTGATGTGGTGATTTCTCGTGCAGGGGCATTATCAGTTTCTGAAATAAGCATTGCTGGCAAGCCAACGATTTTTGTGCCTTCACCCAATGTGGCCGAAGATCATCAAACTAAAAATGCCAAGGCTTTGGTAGATAATGCCGCAGCACTTTTGGTCAAGGATGTTGAAGCAAGAGAGATTTTAATCGATCGGGCCATTGAACTGATTAATGATCAGGCAAGGCAAACCGAACTAAGTATGGCCATTAAAGCATTGGCCAAGCCAAATGCGGCTGAAGATATAGTAGACGAAATTGTAAAGTTGATTCAGTGAAGTTAAAGAACATACATAGCGTGTATTTTCTAGGGATCGGGGGGATTGGAATGAGTGCTTTGGCCAGATGGTTCAAGCACAATGGCAAAGCTGTGTCTGGCTACGATAAAACTGAAACCGCTCTGACAAAGCAATTGCAGGCAGAAGGTATTTCAATTCACTTTGAAGACAATCTGGAATTAATTGATCGCAAGATTAAAACTTCTAAGGAAGACGTGTTGATCATCTATACGCCCGCTATTCCAAAGGAACATAAGGAATGGAATTGGTTTCAAGCAGAGGGCTATTCAGTCATGAAAAGGTCTCAGGTGCTCGGTTTAATCACCAAAAATATGATCAGTGTGGCAGTTGCTGGCACACACGGTAAAACCACCACCAGTTCAATGATCGTTCACTTGATGAAAACGGCAGGAATTGATTGCGCTGGATTTTTGGGTGGAATTGCCACCAATTACGGCACCAACATGATCATGAATGAGCAAAAGAATTCTATCGCTGTTATCGAAGCCGATGAATTTGATCGTTCGTTTTTGACCCTTAAGCCCGATGCGGCCGTGGTAACAGCCATTGATGCCGATCATTTAGACATCTACGGAAACCAAGATGCCCTCAAAGCTTCTTTTGCGGATTTCGTGAGCAGCATCGAAAACAAGGGCAAGCTTTTCACCAAGCAGGGAATCGCCAAAGAAATCCTTAAAGATAAAGGTCGAATTAAGCACGTGAGCTACGCAATCCAAGGAGCTGAAATTAACGCGGCAAACCTTAGCATTGAAGGTGCTGCTTTCGTATTCGATTATTCACATGGAAAGAAGGTAATCAAGGGACTCCGCTTAAATGTACCGGGTTATCATAATGTAGAAAATGCCTTGGCGGCCATTGCAGTCACCAAATATTTTGGAGCCGATGATGACTCGATAAGAGAAGGAATCAGCAGCTATAGGGGTGTAAAGCGAAGGTTTGAATACATTGTCAAAACCGATAAAATGGTCTTTATCGATGATTATGCACATCATCCAGTAGAAATAGAGTCATTCTTAAAATCGGTAAGGGACTTATATCCTAATAAGAAAATAACAGCTGTTTTTCAGCCACACTTATTCAGTAGAACAAGAGATTTCGCACAAGGATTTTCTGAAAGTTTGAGCCTTGCAGATGAGGTAATTCTGCTCGATATCTATCCAGCAAGGGAGCTTCCAATTGAAGGCATTACTTCGGAAATGTTGCTTGAAAATATCAAGCTTGAAAAGAAAAAGGTTTGCCAAAAAGCAGACCTGATTGCGCAAATATTGTCCTGGAAACCAGAAGTGCTTGTCACCATTGGAGCAGGCGATATAGATAAACTAGTTGAACCCATTAAAGCTGAATTGTTATGAAGTCGAAAGAGACAATTTGGAGGATAGTCGGAATCATTGGCAGCAGCATTGTTTTGCTATCCATGATCAGTTTCATCGATAAAAGAGAAGTAGGTTATAAGGTAGATGATATCGAAGTCAAAATCGAAAACACCTACGAGAATTTCTTTATAGACGAGGAAGACGTATTGTCTTTAGTAGTAGAAAAAAAGGGAGATTCGATACTTGGTGATGCCCAAGGAAGGGTTAGCCTAAAAGAAATTGAGGCCAGAATCGAGGGCCATAGCTTTATAAAGGATGCCCAGGTTTTTAGAGACTTAACTGGCCACTTGGTAGTGAAAGCTATTCAGAACAAGCCCATTGCAAGGATCATTGCTAGCAATGGAAAAAGCGCCTATTTGGGCGAGGATGGAGATATTCTTCCAACTTCTTCGAAATACACTGCACGGGTAGTGATCCTTTCGGGCAATTACATGAATCAGCTTACCGAAAGAGGCAATGTAAACGAAAATGAATACGACCTAAAGCTTTTCGATCTGATCAACTTCATCATAGAAGATGATTTTTGGAGCATGCAAATCGCCCAAATTGATGTGAATAGCAAAGGCAAAATTGTCATGATTCCGCAAGTGGGGAAACAGAGATTGGAGTTTGGACGTGCAGAGGATGTAGAGCGAAAATTCAAAAGGCTTGAAATCTTCTTTAAAGAAATTATGCCAACCAAGGGTTGGAATACTTACAGTAGGGTGAATGTAGAATACAAGGATCAGATCATCTGCGAATGATTTGATAAGAAATTATAGTACCAAGAATCGATCGAATTAAGAATTTATAGTAAACGCCATGCACGAGGATAAAATAGTTGTCGGATTAGACATTGGAACCACGAAAATCTGTGTGATAGTGGGCACCAAGAATGAGTACGGAAAGCTTGAAGTATTAGGAATGGGGAAGGCCGTTTCTGATGGGGTAATCCGTGGAATAGTAACCAATATTGATAAAACGGTGGTCGCCATTGAAAAGGCCATTGCCGAAGCCAGCGAGCAGTCTGGTATCGAAATCAATGTGGTCAATGTAGGTATCGCAGGTCAGCATATCAAAAGCTCTGTCCACCACGGAGTAATTACCCGCGATAGAGTCGAAGAGGAAATTACGGTAGCCGACCTTAACAGGCTGGCCAGCGACATTCATAAAATCGTGATGCCTCCGGGCTGCGAGATCATCCACGTAATGCCTCAAGATTATATCGTTGATTATGAAGAAGACATCAAAGATCCTGTTGGGATGTCGGGCGTTAAGTTAGAAGCAGATTTCCACGTAATCACGGCACAAACCAACGCGATCAGAAATATCAATAAGTGTGTTCGCAGAGCAGGCTTAGAAATCGAAAATCTGATCCTTGAACCATTGGCTTCAAGCATGTCAGTTTTAAGTGACGAGGAAAAAGAGGCTGGCGTTTGCCTCGTAGATATCGGTGGTGGTACTACTGATATCGCAATTTTCCACGACAACATTATCCGTCATACGGCAGTAATTCCTTTCGGTGGTAATATCATCACTACCGACATTAAGGAAGGCTGCAAAGTGATGCAGAATCAAGCGGAATTATTGAAAACTAAGTTTGGTAAGGCCATTGCAGAAGAGGCAAATCCAAATGAAATCGTATCGATTCCGGGCCTTCGCAACAGGCCACCAAAAGAAATTTCTATCCGTAACCTTGCCCATATCATTGAAGCCAGAATGGAAGAGATCATTGAATTGGTGCATGCCGAAATTATTACTTCTGGCTACGCTAGTAAGCTGGCAGGTGGCTTGGTAATCACAGGTGGTGGTTCGCAATTGGCTTATGTTAAGCAATTGTTCGAATACATGACAGGCATGGACGCAAGGATTGGGTATCCAAACGAGCACTTGGGCAAGAGCAGGGTTGAAGTAGTGAAGAGCCCAATGTATGCAACCACTGTGGGATTGGTGCTTTCAGGCTTTAGGGCTTTAGACGAAAGAGAAAACCGATACATGGAAAATCAAGTGGCCACTGGCAAGAAAACGATGAAAAGCGCTAAGAAGAGTTCAGACTTCTTCAAAGGCCTTATCGATAAAACCAAAGGCTTGCTGATGGATGACTTTAGCGATAAAAGCGACTATTAGGAAGGAAGTTGGAAGACGGAAGACGGAAGACCGAAGTCAGAAGACGGAAGACAGAAGTTGGAAGTCAGAAGATTGGCATAAATAAAAAATGCACATATGAGTTTCAAGTTTGAAGGATTACAGATTTGGCAAAAGGCAATGGACCTGGGAGAAGAGGTGAATGAATTAGTAATGAGATTTCCTGATAGGGAAAGATTTAACCTTTCATCTCAGATGTCTAGAGCGGCTGATTCTGTTGCCTTGAATATTTCTGAGGGCTCAATTGGTCAGTCTAACTTGGAGTTTAAAAAATTCATGGGTTATGCAATTCGCTCTTTAGCGGAAACTGTAACATGCCTCTATAAGGCAGAAAGGCGACAATACGTAACCAAAGAAGAATTTAATGCGCTCTATAGTGCTTCATTTAACTTAATGAACATGATGTCAGCATTTAAAAATAAGATAAAGTAAACAGGAATATCCGTTCGGAGCAGTCTTCGGTCTACCGGCTTCTGACTTCTGACTCAATAATTAAAAACCGTTTGAAGTAAGTCTTCGGTCTACCGACTTCTGACTTCGGACTTAAACATAATAATCATGGCAGAATCTTATATGTTCGAAATCCCAAAACACCACAAATCGATCATTAAAGTGATCGGAGTAGGTGGCGGAGGAAGTAACGCAGTAAACCACATGTATAATCAAGGGATTAAAGATGTGGAATTCATCGTGTGTAATACAGACGCACAAGCATTGAAAAGTAGTCCTATTCCAAATCGACTGCAAATTGGTATTGGTCTAACAGAAGGTTTAGGAGCCGGTGCTAGTCCCGAAGTGGGTAAGAATGCCGCCCTTGAAAGTAAGGAAGACATTCGCCAGATGTTGGGAGATGATACTAAAATGGTATTTATCACGGCTGGAATGGGTGGAGGTACTGGAACGGGTGCTGCGCCAATCATTGCTAAAATTGCTCGTGATATGGACCTTTTAACTGTAGGTATTGTCACAGCTCCTTTCGGCTTTGAAGGAAGAAAGAAAATGCTTGCGGCCAATGAAGGTATCGCGGCATTGAAAGAAAATTGCGATACCGTTTTGGTAATCCTTAACGATAAGCTTCGCGAAATTCATGGCAATTTGCCAATCTCTAAAGCTTTTGCTGAAGCTGATAATATTTTGACCACTGCAGCCAAAGGTATTGCTGAGATCATCACCGTTCCTGGTTATGTGAATGTCGATTTCATGGACGTTCAAACGGTTATGAAAGGCGCTGGAGCAGCCGTTATGGGCTCAGCTTCTGCCGAGGGCGAAGGCCGTGCATTGCGTGCTGCTGAAATGGCGATCTCTTCTCCATTATTGAACAACAAAGACATTTTGGGTGCTAAGAAGATCCTTCTTTCAATCATTTCTGGTGTTGAAGCCGAGCTTCAAATGGATGAATTGACTGAAATCACAGAGTACATCCAGGACAAAGCAGGTGACGATGCTGAAGTAATCTTCGGTCATGGTATTGATGAAGATCACGGCATGAGCATTAGTGTAACCGTAATTGCTACTGGTTTCGATACGCCAGTAATTGAAGGAAGACCAGCTTCTAAAAAGACTGTTATTGACTTAGAAACTAATCAGCAAATCGAGCAAAGAGTAACGCCAAGCTTTACGGAGACTAAGCCATCACAAGCTTCATTATTCAGCGCTGGTTTCGAAAAACCTGAGCCAAGAGTTGAGGCGAAGCAAGTTGAAGAAGATAAAGAGGACGATGAGCCAACTTCTGGTTACTCATTCTTGTCTCGTTTGGCTCAGAAATACGAAATTGAAGAAGTCGGTCCAGAGCCAGTTCAAGAAGAAGACACCAATATGGCTTTGGACAGAGAAGAGCAACGCTACAAGGATTTTCTGGAAATGAAACGTAACAAACTTCAACAGCAAGCTCGATTAAGAGAAGAAAAGCTAAGAGGTACGAGCAGCGATCATTATAGAAATGACGACATCCGCGAAAAATTAGAAATCCCAGCTTATCAGCGCAGACAGGTAAGACTCAATGATACACCACCTTCTTCGGAAAGCAATGTGTCTCGTTACAACCTGAGCGATGATGATGAAATCATGGGTAACAACAAATTTCTGCATGATAATGTAGACTGATTTTCACTATTCACCTAAATACAAAAGACGACCTGCTGCCATGGGTCGTCTTTTTTTGTTGCTAATGCAGAACTTTTGGAGGGTTTTGAACCCTCCAAAAGTTTATCGATCACCATTGCCAGTCATCCCATTAGAGATCTTGGTCATGTAGATTATAGAATCTTCTGCTTTTACTAGCCTAATCTAGGTATGTGCTTCAGATACATTTTTCGCTAATTTGGATATAATATTATGTGTTATAAAACAATGGTAGAAAAAATAATTAAATATAGAATACTATATAAGTATAATTTAATAAGTTTATAGTCCATTAAATATTTTTCAATGCTAAAAAGAATCACTATGAAAAGAAAAAGGATTTTGGCTGGATTATCTTTGGTCATGATGTTTGGCTTGGCTTCTGAAGCCTTTGCCACAAAATGGACTTTTAGGTCTCTTTATTTTGAAAATGGTAAAGTTTACGCCATCGAAGAGTGTGTGACCAAGTTTCTGTCAACTGACGGATGTACAGTAGGTCATCAACGATATGTGGAGCTTGATGCGCCATGGGATGTTAATCAACAGTAAAAGAGAAAAACAATGAAAAGAACAAGGAATTTTATAACATCATTACTAGGTTTATTGATGTTAACCATGTTATCGTTTGATCTCAGTGCAACTAAGTGGACTCAAGTCGATGGCCCTGGTGTAATCGTAGGTGACCAAATTTTTTACCTATATCGTTGTGAGAGAAAGTTTTTATCTACTGACGGTTGTGAAGAAGGAGAATACAGATGGGAATCTGAGTCGATATATGCAAATCAGAAGTAACCATGAAGATTAAATCATATGCGATTGTCAGTGTTCTGACAATCGCATTATTAAGTTGTCGTGACCTGGCGTTATCACATTTTGAAAATCTTCAAGAATTCAACAAAGCGCAAAAAATTGAAGGGGAGTTTTGTGTAATAGACTCAGTAAGGTTAGAGGAAGGGGAATTTTTCTTTGGAAATCCAGATTTCAATATTAAAGCGACAAATTATTCCACGGCCTTAACATCAATGGAAAACGGTCAGATTTGGGCATTTGGTAAGGAAGGGAGGCTATCTCATTATTTTGATTCGAGAACTACTTTTGAAGGTCAGGTGGGCAAAATCCTTAATGCCTACGATATTGATACCAAGCAAGGAATTGCATACGCGATGTATATAGGGGAAGATGCTATTTATCAATATGACCTCATTAATCAAGAACTTTTAAGCAAAATTGAGTTAGAAATGCCAGAAGACCTTTCTCCAATTTCAATGCCTTTGTTGAAATGGAATGAAAGCAAGCAGCTCTTTGTTGTTTCAACGGGTTATAAGTACTATCTAAATGATAAAGATTTCTATGAGAAGTCAAAGCTGATCTCTGTATTTTCTAAGGATGGTGAATATCTGAACAGTTTCGGGACATTTCCAGATTATTTTACAGAAGTGGTTCACTTCAATTCTTGGATACGATTTTTTCACGCTTATATGGATAATGAATATATATATCTGTCCTTTGGAAGGCGGCCACAAATTTACAAGTTTGATTATAATGGCGAGCTTCTCGCTACTTTTGGACAGACCTCGGAGGAGTTTGATTACAAAGTTGAGAAAATTACACCCGACCAACCCAGTTTTAATCAATTCTCCGATCTGTATTATGGCCTTGCTAAAAATGAAAATGAGAATGTATTTTATTATTTCATTCTGGATATAGACAAACCGATTGGCAAAAAACTTAACTTTTCATATAGGGTTCTAAAGCTTGATTGTGACAAGAATATCTATTTGGAAGCAACAATTCCTTCAAATTATAAATTGTTACCAAATGCAAAAGGAGATACATTATACTTTTACAACGTGGATATGCAGTATGATGAGAAATACCTTGTTAAGGCGCTGCTTAAGTAGTATATCACTTTTTTGTTCGCTCTCTTTTGTATCGGTTGGTCAAGAATATTTGAAGCAAGATTTGACAGGCTATAATAGTGTTTTGGGCGAACTATATTACGGGTCAGAAGAGGATGATATTGATTATTTTTTAAAGACAGAAAACAATCTCTGGCTTTACAGTTTAAAAAGTGGTTTGTTACGTGTTTTAGACTATTCCAACGTGGAGGTTGGTCAACAAAAGATACGATTTCGATATGAAACCAACGATAATCGGATCAGACTTTTGGATAGGGTTAATTTCTTTATTGTAGGGAAAGATTCTATTGCTTTTGAACTTAATAGGGATAGTAAAAGGAGTACGGTTGTATACTTCACAATGAGTGGAGGAAAGCTAAAAAGTGATAAAGAAACATTAGACCAAAATATCTTACATAGCAGGTCATATCCATTAAAGAGTAATAGCTCCCTACATGCAAAGGAAGTTGATCATAATGATTTTTACTTATTGCATATAGACCCCAATCAAGATACGGATACCCTGTTTACCTCAATTAAAAATTCTATAAGTACTGTTTACAGTCTCAGTCCAAACATAGTTCTTCAAAAAGGGCATTCTGGTAGATTTTATCTTTTGGATAAATTTACCCACACGCTTTACCAATACAATGCAAGTGAAAGGAAGCTAGAAATACTTTTGTCCAGAAACGAATTGAGGGAAGTTTTTGCTTGGACGAAATCGTTTATGACATTTGAAGTTGAAATGTTATTTGATGAAGCGCAGAAGAAACTTTATTTGTTAAGCAAAAAAGTAATAAACGGAGATAGTAAGAGTGTTCTCTATTTTTGGACGGGGTCTGAATTCGAAGAAATAGAAGTCCCAAATTATAAGCCTGAACTTGATAAATATTTTAATGTACAGCAAATATTTAATGGAAATATTTATTTCACGAAATCTGGCTTTTTCGGTGTGCAAAATAAGTACATACATAAAGTAAAGCTGAATTGAAGGAAGACCAGCTTCTAAAAAAACTGTTATTGATTTAGAAACAAATCAGCAAATCGAGCAAAGAGTAACGCCAAGCTTTACTGAGACTAAGCCATCACAAGCTTCACTATTTAGTGCTGGTTTCGAAAAACCTGAGCCAAGAGTTGAGGCGAAGCAAGTTGAAGAAGATAAAGAGGACGATGAGCCAACTTCTGGTTACTCATTCTTGTCTCGTTTGGCTCAGAAATACGAAATTGAAGAAGTCGGTCCAGAGCCAGTTCAAGAAGAAGACACCAATATGGCTTTGGACAGAGAAGAGCAACGCTACAAGGATTTTCTGGAAATGAAACGTAACAAACTTCAACAGCAAGCTCGATTAAGAGAAGAAAAGCTAAGAGGTACGAGCAGCGATCATTATAGAAATGACGACATCCGAGAAAAATTAGAAATCCCAGCTTATCAGCGTAGGCAGGTACGATTGAATGATACACCGTCCTCTTCAGAAAGCAATGTATCGCGTTACAACCTGAGCGATGATGATGAGATCATGGGCAACAACAAATTTCTGCATGATAATGTAGATTGATAAAAACCTTTCACCTAAATACAAAAGACGACCTGCTGCCATGGGTCGTCTTTTTTTGTTGCTAATGCAGAACTCTTGGAGGGTTCAAAACCCTCCAAGAGTTTATTGCCTTAGTTGGTATTGCTTCACCAACTAATCAAAACAAATCCAACTGCTCAGGTAATAACCTAAACGATTTTCTGTGTAAGGGTGTAATGCCTAAATCTCTAATGGCTTGGCGGTGTTTCATTGTTGGATAGCCAGCGTTACTTTCCCAACCATAACCAGGGTATTGCTGTGCTGCTTGCCCCATAATTCTATCACGTTCAACTTTGGCTAATATAGAAGCTGCCGCAATAGAAAGGTATTTTCCATCACCTTTGATAATGCATTCGTGCGGAATACTCTGATATTTCTTAAAGCGATTTCCATCAATCAGCAATAACTCAGGCTTAATTTTTAATAGATCAACTGAGCGATGCATCGCAAGAAAGGAGGCATTGAGGATATTGATTTCGTCTATTTCTTCAGGACTGACTTCGCAAACCGCCCAAGCCAAGGCTTCTGCCTTAATTTGTATTTCTAGCTTTTCTCTATCGCTGCGATTTAATTGTTTTGAATCATTGAGAAGTTCATTCTGGTAGTCTGCTGGTAAAATTACAGCAGAGGCCACCACTGGGCCAGCCAAAGGGCCTCGGCCTGCTTCATCGCAACCTGCTTCAACCTTCCCAGATCCAAAATTTGATAATAGCATACTCAAACTTAAAACTTTGATTTGGAACCCGAAACATATCTCTAATTTTGCAGCATGGCGGATCATAAAAACCCTTGGAAGACATTGAATGGAAAAATGGTTTATGAAAACCAATGGATCAGAGTAGATGAGTACAATGTCATAAACCCATCGGGCAATAAAGGGATTTATGGCAAAGTGTCGTTCAAGGGCCGTGCGGTTGGTATTCTTCCTGTTGACGATGAAATGAATACTTGGCTTGTAGGTCAGTTTCGCTATACTTTAGATGAGTATAGCTGGGAAATACCGATGGGGGCTGTGCCTTTCGATGAAACTTATGAAGAAGGGGCAAAAAGGGAATTGAAAGAGGAAACGGGTCTAGATTGCCAAAAACTTGAATTCCTCTGCAAAATACACACCTCAAATTCAGTTACCGATGAAGTTGGTATGACTTATTTGGCCACAGCACTATCCGAAGGAGAAACTGAATTTGATGATACCGAAGACATCACCGTAATGAAATTACCTTTTAAGGAGGCCTTGGACATGGTCATGGATGGAAGAATCACGGATAGCTTAAGCGTTGCGGCAATTCTAAAATACGCCAGAATTAAAGCACTATGACCTTAGAAAAGCTCAGCTATCAACAGCACTACAAAAAGACGCTGCATTTAGCTTTTCCCGTAATTCTGAGCCAAATAGGCCATGTCTCTGTGGGTATTGTAGACAGTATCATGGTGGGGCAAATTGGCTCCGAAGCGCTTGCTGCTTCTTCTTTCGCCAACAGCATGCTCATGGTCTTTTTGATGTTTGGCATTGGGATTTCATATGGTATTACCCCCTTAGTGGCCCAAGCCGATGGTGAGGGCGATACGACCAAAATAGCCAGATTACTAAGGCATGGTATCATTCTTTGTGGGGCAACCAGTTTGTTGCTTTTCTTAGCGGGTTTCATTCTTTCTTTTGCTTTTGAAAGCTTTTCGCAACCTGCGGAGGTGATCAATATGGGCACTCCTTATTTTTATGTGATTCTGGCCTCGCTCATTCCGTTGATGCTTTTTCAAAATTTCAGGCAATTTTTAGAAGGTTTATCCATCACTAGGCCAACCATGTTCATTAGCATTGGAGCCAATCTTCTTAACGTGCTTTTTAATTATTTACTCATTTATGGAAAATTTGGCTTTCCAGAGTTAGGTTTGATTGGAGCAGGTTGGGGAACATTAATTTCTAGGGTTTTCATGGCCATAGGCCTTCTGATGTATATTGGAAAAAGTAAGCGTACCGAAGTTTTCAAGGTAGGGCTAAGAATTTTTAGTATTTCAGCCGCTTATTTCAAACCTATGCTAAAGATTGGTGTCCCAAGTGGAGCTCAATTTGTTTTCGAAGTGGGTGCATTCAGTGTTGCAGCATTGATGATGGGGCAGTTGGGGGTCGTGCCATTGGCAGCGCATCAAATTGCCATAAGCCTGGTGTCTCTTAGCTATATGATGGCCACAGGGATTGCGGCTGCTTCTACGGTTCGAGTGGGTAATCAAATAGGGAAACGAGATGCATTTAACCTCAATAGAGCGGGAAATACCAGCTTTATCATCGCGCTCATCTTTATGGCTTTTTGTGCGACTATCTTTATTGTCTTCCATAATTTCTTTCCAACACTTTATGTAGATGATCCCGAGTTGATAAGCCTTGCAGGTACTTTAATTGTAGTGGCTGGCTTTTTTCAGCTTTCTGATGGTGTGCAGGTAGTGGGTTTGGGTGCGCTTCGAGGGATGTCTGATGTGAAAATCCCGACCATTATCACCTTAATAGCCTACTGGGTTTTGGGCATTCCAGTAAGCTATTTGTTTGGCTTTGTTTGGGACTTTGGGCCACAAGGTATTTGGCTAGGGTTGTTGGTAGGTCTTTCAGCTTCTGCCGTTGCGCTGTATGTTCGTTTCAAAATACTGGCCAAGAAAAAGGCAATTTCTTTTGCATTTTGATGAGCGATATGCAACCATGTAAATAGTTGTTGAGTCTTTCCTGAAAATTTTTAAACTATGAAAACACTCAAAACAACAATCCTCACCTCGGTCATTTTATTATTAATCTCCTTCACTACTTTCGCTCAAAACAAAGAAACCCGAAATGTGGGTGACTTTGATGAAATTGGTATGGGCGTGTCGGGTAAGGTCTATGTAAAGCAAGGCGACAAAAATGAAGTGATTCTGGAAGGGGATGACCGACTTTTAGAAGAGATTATAACCGAAGTCCGCAATGGACGATTGGTCATTAAAAACGAAAGAGATAACTGGAACTTCTGGGGAAATAGTAACCGAGGCAGGCTTACGGTCTATGTTACAGTAAAGGAACTTAAAGGCGCTGTGGTGAGCGGTTCTGGCAGTATCATTGGAGAATCGAAATTTAAAACCCGCGACTTCGAAACTGGAATTTCTGGTTCTGGTAGTATTGAATTGGAAATCGAAGCCGAGTATACTACCTCTAGAATTTCTGGATCAGGAAGTATAAACCTTAGTGGAAGTACCGAAAGGGCTAAATTAAGTATCAGTGGCTCGGGCCGTTATTCAGCAGATAAATTGGCCAGCGGAGACTATGATATTAGCATTACAGGTTCTGGCCGCAGCAACATTCAGTGCGATGGCGATCTTGATGTAAGAGTAAGCGGAAGTGGTAATGTTTATTATTCAGGCAACCCAACCTCTGTCAATTCGCATTCTGCAGGAAGCGGAAAAATAAGAAGGGCTAATTAAAAGCCTTTTTTAAAGTCGAGAATAAACGCCATGATTCCTCTAATTATTAAAAACTGACCTGTGAGATAGGTGGCCATGATCAGCAAATCAGCATGGTCGATGGGCGTATAAAATTTATTAATAGCGAGTAACGAATCGCTAATCATAAAAGTAATAGCGCCAAAAAGCACTAAGGTAAAACTCTGTTTTGAGGCTTTGCCAAATCGTTTGGCTGCTGTGATGCCCATGATGCAAATCACGACTGTATAGACCAAAGTTGGGACGAACATTTCTCCCAAGTTTGGTCTTACTAGTCTGAACATAAAAAGCCCAAAACCAGCGAACAAAATATCTCTCCAATGGAATTTTAGCTTTCTGTCTTCCGAATTGATTAGGTTGAGGTTCAAGAAAATATAGACCAAATGGGCAAGCAGAAATGCGCCTAACCCGAGCATAAAAAATAATGGGTTTTGGTCATTGAAGATGAGCAAAGTATCGCCAAGAGTAGATAAAATAAGCGCTGCATTGACAAATTTATTCAATGCTGTTTTCGGTACAGATTGGTTAAAATGAACCAGCAATGCAATCATCAAGATGGGTTTGGTGACTTCCGCAAAAAGGGGTAATTGTAGGGCTATTGCAGCTAAGTGACCAATTGAAATCGTAAAAAATATAACGAGGGTCGCGCTAATTTTCATTGGAGCTTTTTTAAAGCGAGGGTTTCACAAATCTTTTGGTTAAATTTAACCCAAAATTTAAAAATAAGAAGCCAATTAAGGAGAGTACCGCGCAAGTAATAAATGCTTCGCGAAGATTTTCGATATGGTTGCCATAAATCCAACCCGAAACCAGTGCCCCTAAACCAATTCCAATTTCCAAAGCAATGTACATCGTAGCCAATCCCTTACCGCGCAGGTGATCCTGGCTCAAATCTATCGTCCAAGCATATATGGTTGGTGTGTTCATTCCTACTGATACGCCAAAGAAAACCGCACTTACCATGAGCATAAATGGAGTATGCGTAAAGGCAATCAAAAGGTCTGAGAATACAATAAAAAGCGTAGCTACTTTTAGCACAATTACTCTTCCATATTTATCTGATGCCTTGCCCGCAAGCAGTCTTATGATCAAAGAGGAAAATACAAACACGGTAAAAAATATCCCTTTATCACCTTCGCTGTAACCCAAACTAACCGTCAAGTCAGGCACGAGGGTTAAGACAGTACCAAAAGAAAATGAAGTGAGCAGAAACAAGATAGAAGGATTATAAACCCTTGTCTCAATGATTTCGCTAGGTTTGATCAGCAATAACCTGGGATGAAATTTGACTTTGTTCTGGAGCGTTTCCTTCATACCAATCAGAATCAGCACCGAAAGAATGGCTGCTGCCGAAGACGCATAGAACATAACATCTAAACCATACCAAACTGCGATTTTTGGACCAATGGCTGGGCCAGCCGCCATGCCTAAACTTCCGAATAAACCAGAAAAACCCATGGCTTCTCCTCTTCGGTTGGCTGGAACAATGTCTGCGATGTAAGCAGAAGTTCCTGTAGGTTTAAAGCCTGTAGAAAATCCATGCAAAAAGCGCAAGAGCAAAAGCGCCCAAACTGTGCCGACCATTGGGTATAAAAAGCCCATGATAAAGCAGACTCCCGCACCCACTATCATGACCGGAATTCTACCAATAGTATCGGAAAGCCTACCACTGAAAGGTCTTGATAAACCTGCGGTAACCGTGAAAAGCGAAATGATAAAACCCTTGTATTCTCCACCACCCAGCGAAGTAATGTAATTGTACAAGTCGGGTACAATCATATTAAAGCTACCAAAGAACAAAAAGGAACTGAGGCAAAGCAGAAAAAACTGCAGGGTGTATACGCTTGGTTTTTTGGTCATTATTTAAACAAAAAATGGAGCCGAAGCTCCATTTAATTACTGCTGCATTAAGTAAGCTTTGATGTAATCGTCAAGATCTCCATCCAACACATTTTGAACATCAGTTCGTTCAAAACCAGTTCGGGCATCTTTGATCAATTTATAAGGATGCAAAACGTAGTTTCTGATTTGAGAACCGAAGTCTACTCTCATTTTGCCATCTTCTACAATATCCCTTGCCGCGTTTCGCTTATCAATCTCAATTTGATACAACCTTGATTTCAACATGGCCAAGGCTTTTTCCTTATTACCGAGTTGTGATCTGGATTCGGTATTAGCGATGGTAATTCCTGTTGGAGCGTGTTTTAAACGCACCCCTGTTTCTACCTTGTTCACGTTCTGCCCACCAGCACCACCAGACCGAAAAGTATCCCAAGTGATATCAGCTGGATTGATTTCAATTTCGATGGTATCGTCCACCACCGGATAGGCAAATACCGAAGCAAATGACGTATGCCTTCTGCCTCCTGAATCGAAAGGAGAAATTCGGACCAAACGATGCACCCCAGATTCAGCCTTCAATTGGCCATAAGCGAATTCACCTTCAAATTCAAGCGTGCAGGATTTACAACCTGCAACTTCGCCCGGTTGATAATGCACTTGTTTTACTTTATAGCCTTTGCTTTCTCCCCACATGATGTACATCCGCATCAGGATTTCCGCCCAATCGTTGCTTTCTGTTCCACCTGCCCCGGGATTAATTTCGATCATAGCACTGAGCTGATCTTCCTCACCACTGAGCATTTTCTTGAACTCGATTTCTTCGAGAATGGTCAGTGCTTTTTTGAATTCTTTGTCGACTTCTTCATCGGACACTTCGCCCATTTCATAGAATTCGTTGAAAGTCTCCAGATCGTCCAATGCGGCAAGCACGTTTTCAAAACTGTTTGTCCAAACTTTTTTTAAGCGGATTTGCTTAAGTATTTTTTCTGATTCTTTTGGATCGTTCCAAAAGTCGGGTTGTGCGGTTACAAGCTCTTCCTCTTCTACCTCGCGTTTCTTACGATCGTAGTCAAAGATACCCCCTCAAAGCCGCTATTCTGGCCTTTAAATCTTTCAGTTGATCTGAAGTCATGGTTTGTTTTTTTTGAAGCTGCAAAGGTGGTCAATTGTATGGGAATATTCAATAATAGTTGATTAGGAAATCAGTTGGGCAGAAGATCGGGAAAACAGGGAATCAGGAAAATGGGGAATAAGTGAATCAAGGAAGCAGTTAAGAAGAAATCAGGAACTCATTCCCTCAAAGAGTTCTCAATACCCAAATCTCAAATCCCAATACTCATGAACTAATAACTAACTCCTCAAGCAATTGAACGAAAAAGGGCTTACTTTTGTATCAACATCCTGAGCCTTGGCAAAGGATGTTTCCTAACACCTAGGCTAACGCTTCGGTATTTGCAATGGGGCCGACTGGAATTGACAGTAGGTGTAATGCAAGTGTAAGCATGCAGGGAGTTGTGAGTATTTCCCTTAAATAAAACTTTCACACTTATAATTGGCGATACACAATACGCCCTTGCTGCCTAATTAAGAATTAGTAGCAATGTGTCTCTCTCACCCCACGTTCTGCCGGGTGGGAATATGAGGCATCACTACGCAGAGCTGGCTTTTCGGGGTTTCTCGACAGGAAAGTAAGATCAATCGGGGATAAGGTGTAGATCAGGTTGGTTGCTGACCTTGCTGCACTCGAATAAATAATCAGCAAATAAGCATGTAGAAGGCGCTTAGTGTTCCTTATCTGGACGAGGGTTCGAACCCCTCCGGCTCCACCTTTGCCCGCCATAGCTCATAGAGCGAAGGCGGGCTTTTTTTTATCCACCTTGAGTTTGTTGTTTCCAAGCTCCTGCGCCTGCGGGCTACGTTGGAGAAACTCCACCAAGTGTTCCCGAAGCTTTAGCGTAGGTGGGCTTTTTTTTATCCACCGAAGCCTTGGCATAGGTGGATTTCTCATCTGCGGGCTACGGTGGAGGAACTCCACCAACGCGTACATTGAAGCCTTGGCGAAGGCGGATTGTTCTCCTCCGAAGCCTTGGCATATGTGGATTTCTCATCCGTGGGCTACGTTGGAGAAACTCCACCAAGTGTTCCCGAAGCTTTAGCGAAGGCGGGCTTTTTTTTATCCACCTTGAGTTTGTTGTTTCCAAGCTCCTGCGCCTGCGGGCTACGGTGGAGAAACTCCATATGCTTCACGCTGTTAGAGCTTTTAGACTTTGATAAATTTTCTTTACACCTGTAGCCTTTTTGAAATAATGTTTTAGACTTTATTATTTAATATGAAAGTAAAAAAGTTTTATCTTCAACGATAGAAAAAATTACTCATGCACACCCTTTACATCCTTAAATGCGCAGATGACTCTCATTATGTAGGCTGTACTGGTAATCTTGACGAAAGACTAAAAAGGCACAATAAAGGAGAAGTGAGCTACACAAAATCAAGATTACCTTTTGCGGTTGTGCTCACAATTAATTTTCCTGACAGATATAAGGCTTTTGAGTTTGAAAAATATTTGAAATCGGGTAGTGGAAGGGCTTTTATGTATAAAAGACTTATTTAAATCTTAAAGATTACTTTAACAAAATCATCTTCAGTACCTTTGCCTTATGCGTTGCTCTTCTGGAAAAATTCAATATGATTCTCAACAATTGGCAGAAGATGCTCTGATTGACCAACATATCTACAAGGGTTTTGCTGCTCATGAAGGCCCGCAGAATGTGTATGAATGTCGGGATTGTGGCTATTGGCACATGACCTCTAAGAATGCCGAAAGATTGCCTCGCTTACAAGAAATGCAGGACTCTGGGGAAATGAGAAAAAAACAACAAGCCAGCCATTGGGAAAGAAGGTTTTAAGGCTTCGGTTAAAGTATTTAGTTACTTATAAGTCCCTAAAAGTTGAGTGCTATGTAACCGTCATCTGACAAGTTGCTGTTCGAATTGTTAGATAACTTTTGAGTTCCAGTCATACTTCTCGCTTAACATTGTTATTTTCGTTCGATGGACTTTTCTCAAAAACCTTTAGCCGAACGTATTCGCCCCCAAACTTTAGACGACCTGATTGGTCAGGAACATTTGGTGGGTAAAAACGGAGTATTACGCAGGGCCATTGAGTCTGGAAGTGTGCCTTCCATGATCCTGTGGGGGCCTCCGGGCGTGGGTAAAACTACCATTGCCAATATTATCGCTAACTCTGTGAAAGCGCCATTTTTCACGCTCAGTGCCATAAGCGCTGGTGTGAAAGAAGTGCGAGAGGTAATCCAAAGGGCCAAATTTCAGTCGAATACCATTCTTTTTATTGACGAGATCCATCGCTTTAATAAATCGCAGCAAGATGCCCTTTTAGGAGCGGTTGAAAAGGGAGATGTTACCCTAATTGGTGCCACTACCGAAAATCCCTCTTTCGAAGTCAATTCCGCTTTGCTCAGTCGGTCGCAAGTCTATACGCTCAAAGCACTTTCTAAAGATGACCTGTTGCGCTTAGTGAAGTCTGCTTTGGAAAAGGATAAGCTGCTAAGCCGAAAGAAGGTTGTTTTAAAGGAGACGGAAGCACTTTTTAGTATTTCTGGAGGAGATGCTCGAAAGCTGCTGAACCTGCTAGACTTAGTCATTGAAAATTTAGATGGAGAAACGATTGAAATCACTAATGATAAGGTGATTGAAGTTGCTCAGCAACGCGTAGCCATTTACGATAAGTCGGGCGAACAGCATTACGACATTATTTCAGCTTTTATCAAATCCATCCGTGGCAGCGACCCGAACGCAGCCGTTTATTACCTAGCTAGAATGATTGAGGGTGGTGAAGATATTAAGTTCATTGCCCGAAGATTAGTGATTTTAGCTTCGGAAGATATAGGGAATGCCAATCCCACCGCTTTGGTGATGGCCACTGCTGCTTTTCAGGCGGTGAGTATGATTGGGTATCCCGAAGGAAGAATTGTATTGTCGCAATGCGTCACCTATTTGGCTTCTTCGGCCAAAAGCAATGCCGCGTATGTTGCGATTAATGAAGCCCAAAATCTCGTGCGTAAAACTGGAGATTTATCTGTGCCACTGCCCATTCGCAATGCGCCTACTAAACTCATGAAAGAAGAAGGGTATGGTAAAGGCTATCAATATGCACATGACTATCCTGGCAATTTCGTGAACCAAGAATTTATGCCTGCCGAAATCAAAGGCACAAAACTTTACGATCCAGGAAAAAATCCACGAGAAGAAGAAATGCGCAAACGCCTTCAAGCCATGTGGAAGGATAAGTATGGCTATTAACAATTTACGATTGTAGAATTACGAATTACTATTGATTTTCATCGTCATTCTGAAAACTCAAAAGAGAGGCGCGCACTCAGTTTTTTATCTTTTCAAAGTGTACTTTTATCAATTCAGTATCTCGCTGTAGCACCCAAATCATTTCGTTATTTTCAAATGTTAGCTGCCATTTGTCTTTAGTATTACCATCATTACTTATTAACCAAACCTCATTGGAATGACCTCCAATATGCCATATTCCTGATTCTATCTGCTGATTGTCCTCACTAAATTTTCTATAGGCTCTGTCCCAGATAAGGAAAATGCTATCCCAACTTTCAAAGTTGGCTGATGGATAACTATCGTTGTTTGTTGAGTTAATTTGTTGTTCTTTTATTTTCCATCTACCCACAATTTCATCCCAAGGTGCTAAAGGCTTTTCATTGGTGCTGGAAAGTTTGACAACCACTTTTTCTCCTTCTTCCATGCGCTGCCAAATCATATTCTCGCCTTCGAACGAGACATTAAATGCACCGAATTCATCGGTCTGTTGAGGGGTAGTTTGCAGTAATGTAAGTTGAGCTTCATCATGAGCCCAACTTCCCAAACTGTTTTGTAACCAGCCATTGCCAGAGGTCATGCTGCCATTTTTTTCAAATAGAAACCACTTAGCGGTTGGGGTGAGGTTTTGATCACCAACAGTGACTTGGTCCACCTTCCATAAACCAATAATATCAGGCGTTTCAAATGAAATATTACCTGTCTTTTCACTCACAATCTCATTGGCGATTTGCGCATTTACATTTCGACCAATGGCCAAGAGCACAATTAAGGCGAAAGACTTTAATGAGTTGGAAAGGAAAATTCTGAGCATAATCAAATATAAACTATTTATTTAGTTGGTCAAATTCAAAATGGTCTCCTCTGAATTTTCTTTATCTTCGTTTTCAAATCGAATATGTATGATGAAGAAAAATTGGATCATAGGATTAGCATTGTGCTCCTTCTTTTTTGTGGGCTGTAATACCACAGTAGAAACAGAGGAGGAGTCTATCGTAATAGATACTTTAAGCATCGACCGTCATTTGAGCGTTTTGGCCTCGGATGATTTTATGGGCAGAAAGCCTTTCACCGAAGGGGAAGAAAAAACCATTCATTATTTAGAATCAGAACTAAAGCGCATGGGTTTGAAGCCAGGCAATGTAGATAGCTATTTTCAGGAAGTGCCAATGGTAGAGATCACTGGTGAGCAGTCAGAGGTGATGACTGTTACTGGAAATGGGCAACCCATGACCTTCAACACAAATGAAGACGTGGTGGTGTATACCGAAAGAGCCGAAGAGGAAATAGGCATTAAGGAGTCGGAATTGGTTTTTGCTGGCTATGGAATTGTAGCGCCTGAGTATGGTTGGAACGACTATGAAGGCCTCGATATCAAAGGAAAAACTGTCATTGTCTTGGTCAACGATCCTGGTTTCGGTTCGGGTGACAGCACACTTTTCAAAGGAGATCAAATGACTTATTATGGCCGCTGGACTTATAAGTATGAAGAGGCAGCTCGCCAAGGTGCTGCGGGTGTTTTGATCGTTCATGAAACTGTCCCAGCTGGCTACCCATGGTTGGTAGTTCAGAGCTCATGGACAGGTGCAAAACTAAATTTAGACGATGCCAACCCACCTTATAAATGTGCGATTCAAGGCTGGATTACAAGAAAAATGGCAGTGCAATTATTTTCTGCGGCCGGCATAAAGGATTATTCAGCCATGGCAAGAAGTAAAGATTTTAAGCCAGTTGCATTAGGTTTAAAAGGAACAGTTGCTGTGACCAATGCGATTAAAAGGGACATGTCGCATAATGTGGTGGCCATGTTAGAAGGCAGCAAAAGACCTGATGAGTATATAATTTATTCTGCGCATTGGGATCATTTGGGAGTAGGCGAGCCAGTCGATGGTGATTCAATCTATAATGGGGCCCATGACAATGCAAGTGGCACAGTAGGTTTACTAACCATAGCCGAGACTTTTGCCAAAATGAAGCAGAAGCCTGAGCGTTCGGTTGTCTTCCTTTTTGTAACGGCCGAAGAACAAGGGCTTTTAGGTTCAGCTTATTATGCCCAAAACCCGCTTTTCCCACCAAATCAAAGTGTAGCCAATATCAATATTGATGGTTTACCTGCTTATGGCGAAATGAAAGATTTGACCATTACTGGTTATGGGCAATCAGAAATGGATAAATACGCAAAGGCCGAAGCCGACAAGCAAGGCCGTTATGTAATTCCTGATCCTGATCCAGGAAAAGGATATTTCTTCAGATCCGATCATTTCAGCTTTGCTAAAATCGGAATTCCAGCTTTGTTCGCTTCGGGTTCCTTCGAATCGAAAGAAAAGGGGGAAGAGTTTATTGAGGAGAAAACAAAGGAGTATTTGGCCATTCGCTATCATCAGCAGGCAGACAACTATATTCCAGAAGAATGGGATTTGAAAGGAATTGCTCAAGATGCACAGTTACTTTTTAGGCTTGGCAATCGTCTAGCCAACGAAACCTACTTTCCAAAGTGGAACGAAGGCTCCGAATTTAAAGCAAAACGCGATGCAGATATGAGCTTGCGGAAGCAGTAATTATCTCATTTAACTTTAGAGAAGGAGCGGTTGTCAATATCATCAACCGCTCCTTTTTTTATTGACTTTATAGGGTTACTTATTTAGTTCTCAACTACTTGTAATTCAGTATTTTATATGTTATCTTACATCAAAGATAGCAGGCAATGAAGTTACTAAAATTTGACAGAAAAAGCTTTGAGGGTCGCTTCGGTTCG
>Ga0210039_1000052_pt1 | contig 142496 bp, 126 predicted proteins | sample CryGeyCG2114_250_3_FD_185460 | JGI IMG/M metagenome (GOLD analysis project Ga0210039, IMG submission 185460) | Groundwater microbial communities from aquifer - Crystal Geyser CG17_big_fil_post_rev_8/21/14_2.50 (SPAdes) (version 2) | ecosystem: Environmental > Aquatic > Deep subsurface >...
CAAAACTCACAGAGGCATCGAGCCTCTATGAGTATTTACCAAGAACAGATCCAAAGGCTCATATTTGCCCGATGGACATTTAAAACAATAGTAAACCAAAACGGTCAATGCTATTTAGGGATGGACAATCGTCTATCGTCTATCGTCTATCGTCTATCGTCTATCGTCTCTATCCTCTATCAACTAAACTTCTTAAAAACTGCACTTGCCATATGCCCACCAAAACCGAAGGTATTGCTTAAAGCATAATTCACTTCGCGGTGTAGCGCTCTGCCCAAAGTCAGTTCAAATTTCCCGTCAAATTCTGGGTCTACATTCACGGTATTGATCGTGGGAGGAATGATATTTTCCACAGTGGTCATAATACAAGCAATGGCTTCAATCGCACCAGCGGCACCTAGCAAGTGGCCCGTCATGGACTTAGTAGCCGAAATATTCAAGTTGGGTTTGATACCGAAAAGCCTTTCAATAGCAATCAATTCACTTGGGTCCCCAACAGGAGTGGAGGTAGCATGCATATTGATGTAATCAATATCTGATGGGGTAATTCCAGCGTCATTTAAGGCTTCTTCCATGCCCAGAAAAGCGCCTTCACCTTCAGGGTGTGTACCAGTAAGGTGATAGGCATCAGCCGCCATTCCACCTCCAGCCACTTCAGCAATAATATGAGCACCACGAGCAATGGCATGCTCATAGGATTCTAAAATCAGTGTGCCGGAACCTTCGCCCATTACAAAACCATCACGACTAACATCGAAAGGACGGCAAGCAGTTGTTGGATTTTCATTGTTCGTGGAAAGTGCTCTTGAGGCATTGAATCCACCCAAACCAGCTGCAGTAATTGGCGCTTCAGAACCACCTGTAATGATCATGTCCGCTTTACCCCATTTGATGTAATTGAATGCATCGATAATCGCAGTAGTCGAAGAGGCACAAGCAGAAATGGTAGTGAAATTGACTCCTCTTAAGCCGTATTTGATAGAGATAATACCCGAAGCAATGTCTGCAATGATTTTCGGGATAAAGAAAGGAGAGAAGCGTGGGGTCTCGTCATTTTTAGTGTACTCAATCATTTCTTCAGTAAAGGTTTGAATCCCGCCATTTCCTGAGCCCCAAATCACACCAATTCTGTTTTTATTGAGTTTGTCGAAATCGATGTTGGCGTGTTTTATAGCTTCTTCTGTTGAGATCAGCGCATATTGGGTGAAAGGATCGTAGCGCCTAGCTTCGTTTCGAGGAATATAATCTTCCACATTAAAGTCCTTCAACTCACAGGCAAAATGAGATTTGAATTTTGTTGTATCGAATCGGGTAATAGGGCCGCCACCACTTTTACCTGCTTTTAAATTAGCCCAAAAGCTTTCTAGATTATTTCCAATTGGCGTCAATGCGCCCATTCCTGTAACAACAACTCTTTTCATGGTTTTATCTTTAACTGGCTGTCAACGAGCCCTTTTAAATTGTCAATAATGATGTAAAATTGATTTGCGTCTTGCGTGGTTTTGGCAATTAAAATCCCACCTTCAATCAAAGCGATAAAGGTGTTCGCAAATGCTTTTGGTTCAATTTGCGCATTTATTTCTCCATTGTCTTGGCCTTCTTTAATAACCGCAGCAATTTCTTTTTGCCAATTGAGAATAATACTTTCGGCCTTCTGGCGGAAATTGGGGAAACGATCATCGGCCTCAGTAGCAGCATTCATCAATGGGCAACCCCCATTTTGGGCAACTGCCTCATAATTGTTTTTGTAGAAATTAATCAGGTTTTGAAGCTTTCCCAAACTATGGGTAGATGTAATCCAAGCCATGTACAAACCCTTTTGCAGAAACTTCACATTATAGTCGAAGCAGGCTTCGGCCAAGGCTTCTTTGCTTCCAAAGTTACCATAAATTGCGCCTTTGGTAAGTCCTACAGCCGATGTTATATCAGAAAGTGCAGTGCCTTGATAACCCTTTTTGTTAAAAATAGGGGCTACCGTTTCAATGATTTTCCGCTTTGTCCGCTCGGATTTTTCAAAACTCACATGCAAAAATATACCAATTGGTATATTTTACCAAATCAATTTCAAAATGTATCTTGAAGGTCTATCTAAAAACTACCCATGAAAAGATTAACGACCATCCTATTCAGCACTCTTTTATTTGTGACTTGTCTGTCCGCCACGGCACAAGTATTTAAGACTGATGCTCCATTGGCGCATACTTATTCTATTGTGGCTCGCGATGCCAAAACTGGAGAAATGGCAGTTGGCGTGCAATCGCACTGGTTTTCGGTGGGTACTTCCGTTTCTTGGGGTGAAGCGGGTGTTGGGGTAGTGGCTACCCAATCTTTCACCAATAAGTCCTTTGGCTTGCGAGGTTTGGCTTTGTTGAAAGAAGGCAAAACAGCCGAAGAAGCACTGAAAATCCTTTTAAGTGATGATGAAGGTGAAGCGGTTCGGCAGGTGGCGATATTGGATGTGAATGGAAATGTAGCCGCACATACAGGATCTTCTTGTATTCAGTTTGCGGGAGATATTCAAGGCGTGAACTATTCGGTTCAAGCCAATATGATGTTGAAAGACACAGTATGGCCTGCGATGGCTAAGGCATTCGAGGATTCTGAAGGCAAACCTTTGGCAGAACGAGTCTTGTTAGCTTTAGAAGCTGCTGAAAATGAGGGTGGTGATATTCGTGGAAAGCAATCGGCTGCTTTGATGGTGGTAAATGGAGAGCAAAGCAATGAGCCTTGGAACAATTATAAAATCAATTTGCGTGTAGATGATAGCAGTGCTCCCTTGCCAGAATTAAGAAGATTATATAATGTACATGTGGCTTATGAGCACATGAATGCTGGTGATTTGGCGGTTGAAAAAGGAGATATGGCAGGTGCTTTACAAGAATATGGAGCAGCCGAACAAATGTTCCCTAAAAATATAGAGATGAAATATTGGAAAGCCATTGCATTGGCCAATAATGGTAGGGTAGAAGAGGCAATGCCTATTTTCAAACAAGTATTCAATGCGGATAAAAATTGGAAAACGCTGTCGGAAAGATTGGTGCCGATTGGATTTTTAACGGTCACGGACGAGCAACTTAAAGCAATCTTGAAGTTGTAGCTAGTAGGAGGCTTAACGCTCCGAAGAAGTTATTTAGGGCAGTCATCTTGAGCTCCTCTCAAGATCCGTCCACTTTACTGCCGCTTTATTTTCTCTAAACTGGCACTCCTTCAATTAAGTCACCTCGCAGAGGTCTTTTTCAGTAACACAGATCGTTTTCTTGAGGGACGTGAAAGGATTCCTTCGGAATGAATTAACATTTATGCTGCTCAAATCGGATGATATGCCCTGAAGGGGCGCTATATCTAAAGAACGGCCAAAGGCCATTCTTATCAATACAAAAGGTATCTGAGCCCTGAAGGGGCGCAATACCCATTCTATCGACTTAGAGTTTAAGAAATCGCCATTTTATATGTCTCGTCATACTCTTCAGTAAGGTGATGCCAGTCAAAAGCCTGGGAGAAATCCTCTAACTTATTCCTCTGAATGGACCGATAACCTTGAGTTGATTTAGAGAACTGGAACATCAATTTGGCTAAATCTTCAATCACCAAATCCCGTCTTTTACCTTTCCTTTTTAATACAAATACCCCCGTTTCGTCAGGGTTATCATTGAGGTCTTCGATATAAGAACCAAAACCCGAAAGATCTGAAGTGATAGTAGGTACTCCACGCGCGATACATTCTAATGGCGTATATCCCCAAGGTTCATAATAGCTCGGGAAAATCCCAAGATGACAGCCTCTCACGAATTGAGAATACTCCAAGGCAAAAAGCGGATTGGTGGGCGAGATAAATTCAGGGTGATACACAATTTTCACCTTGTCTAGCGGGCTGTTGAAGAGTTTTGAAGCTCTTAAATCCTTTAGAATCGGGTCATCAATATCATTCACCAAATTATGGGTAACGATATAAGGCCAACGGTCTGTTTTCCAAGATTGCACTGCCCTGCGATAGCGCAAACGCCAATAATCATCGACAAAGTCATTGAGTGGCGGCAACCTATGGTCACCTACCGAGCTGGCCGCTTTGATAAAGAGCTTTTCAGAAATCTCCTTTTCGATCTCCCCACAATTCTTTCTGATCTCTTCGAGCAAAGCCCTAGAATGAAGCACATCGGGATTGATGGAATAGACTTCGGCTTTGGTGATAAAGAACATCACGATAGTGACATCTATTTTTTCTTTCTTCAACCATTCGTTTAATACCGACAATGCCTTGATGGTAATATCGAAACCTTTGTTTTCATGCTCATAACGGCCGCTAGTAAAGAAATAGAGTGTTTTGCTAAGATTGAAAGGTTGTGAATGAAAAAAATGCCCCATGACAAAGTCATTGATTACTTCGCGGTATTTATCGTGGCGGATATGCACTTTATGCTGGGCAGAAAAGCGATCTAAATTCAATCCATTAGGCGTTACGTGATGTGGGCGAGTACCTAACAAATGCTCACATTCTTCAGCAGTAATCTGGCTTACTGTGGTAAAGATATCGGCTGCTTTTGCGCCTTCTTTTTCTAGTTTATGAATGCCAGGAATTCCAAAGCGTCTGGCCATTGCCTCATTGTCAATGGACGACATTTGGGTATAAAAGTCTTTGATGTTAGTGGCCAAAACCCGACCCAAGCGCGTGGCGTGGGTAGTAAAAACCGTTTTGACATTGATTGCATTTTTCTTGATATCCAAGATGGTTCCGCAAGTCATCCATTCATGGCCATGGAAGATGATGCCTTTCTTCTTTTCTTTTTCACTAAGGATTTTCATGAACGAATAAACAGTATCGCACCACTGCAAAGAGACGTCATAAAGCGAGTCGTCTTTGCCTGCCGGCACTCCGAAATTTTTAAAATAGCGCAGCTTGATGCTGTCCAGCTTGTTGAAAACATTGTCAGGATTCAATAAAACTACTTTAGGTCGGCCAGAGACCAGCCAAGTGCCATATCGGATTTCGTAACCCATGTCGCGCATATGGCTCACTGCTTTGCCAATAGGAGAATCCATTTCCGAAATATCTTCGAATTCCACATTGATGGCGTCATTCACCAATGGCCCAATAAGACAGTAATTCCCTCCCCATTTCTCTAAGGTAGCGGGGAGTTTAGAACGAATTACGGTGTAGATGCCGCCTAATTGGTTACATACTTCCCAAGAGCATTCTAAAAGTAGGTTGTCTTTATAGAGGTTTTTCGTTGTGGCCATATGGTCTGTTTAAGTCTTGCTAAAATATAATTGTCAATCTTTATTTAAGAAAGTGGGGTGCTATTTCTTCGGCTTTAAAACCGTTTTCTCCACACTTACTTCGTTTATTTTTTCTTTCGAGTAATAAACAGAAAAATACTGATCCTTCGCCCAAGGCTCAAATAGATTACTATAAAAAGGACTTTCAGGATTGCCCGATTGGCCTGGTCCATTGGTGGCTACGGCAGCATCCCAATCTCCGGTATTGACGATCATTCTAAAAGACGCTCCGCTGGTCTGGCGATTGCCCCCACCTGTGGAACCTGGGGTATAAGAATTACCACCTCGTGGCAATGGCCCTAAATTCATCTTTGCTTTGAGCTCAGCATTTACCAAATCCCCAAGGGCATGAGGCATTGCAGTATGCTTGTACTTTTCTTGACCGTATTGCCATTGGCCCATGTCTTCGCCTAAGGTTTCGGCCAAATAGGCCACTCCATTATTAAATGCCTCGGTCAGTAGTTCATCTCTCTTTTGGCTTGCGTTTGCGCCAAAATGGGCTTCAGGAGTGTTTAGCCATTCAATAATCTTTGTCAACTGAATTCGGTAAGTAATGCCTTTTAATTCCTTTGGAATGAACTTTTGGCCTGCCAAAGCAGAAAGCTGATTTTCGAAGGCTACATAAATGGCTGCTTCGATGGAATTGGCTTCTAGTCTATAGTCCCAACCTTTTATCTTTTCTTTGGCTTCTTCAGCTTGCCCTGATAAGTTCAGGTTCATCAACATTGGAGTAAGCGTTCTGGCGGGAAGCGACAAATAATCAACTTGCAAAGCTTGCATGTCTTCCATGGTGAAAGCATTTCCTTGGTTTAAAACCTCGTTCACCCGATCACCACGAAAAGGATCGGCCCAGGTATATCCAACTGCATTCCATTTGTCATAGTCATCAGGAATCACATTTTGATTAGCAGTTGCGATAAAGCCTTTTTCTGGATTGAAGTCATTGGGTTTTTGAATGATTGGCAAATAACCTTCCCATTCATATCGGCCATCCCCAGGTACAGGCACCATTCCACTAAAATTATTTCTGATGGGCGCAATACCCACTGCTTGCCAACCGATGTTTCCTTTTTTATCTGCCCAAATCATGTTTTCTCCTGGGATATGGCTGTAATTGCAGGCTTCTCTAAATTCTTCCCAAGTTTGGGCTTGGTCCATTCTTAGCGAAGCCAAATAAGGCGATCCTCCAGGTTCGAGCCAAGCGCACCGCACCGCATAGGCCACAAGGTTTTTTTCGTCAACATAAGTCACAGGCCCATGTTTTGTATATTTTAAGTCGATGGTTTGATCGTCTTGTCCTTTTATTTTGATTGTTTCTGAAATGACATCCATATCCATCCACTCGCCTTTGTATTTGTATTGATTGGTGTTTTCAGGATTGAGTTCATAGACGTACAGGTCTTCTCCATCTGTTTCGAAGACCGTGAGCCCCCAAGCCCCATATTCATTATGACCAATGGAGATGCCTGGGATTTCTGGTTCACCACCACCAATGACATTCCATCCTGGAGCCACTAAATGCGTCATATAACGCAACGAAGGAACGGCAATACTGCGATGCGGATCATTGGCCATGTAGGTATTGCCATCGGCCATTTTGCTGCCACTCACTACCCAGTTGTTGCTTCCAATAGAAAGCGAGTCATTTTTTCCATCAAAAAGGGATGTCAGTGCTTTTTCTTGAGCCGTATTTCGGTAGGCAGGCACAACATCTTCTTTAGTGAACTTTACAGTAGTGCGATAAGCATTATAGAGTTCGAGGATATCGTCTGAAAGCAGTTCTTTCTTAATACTTGGGTCTAATTTTAGGTCGGGTTGCTTGGGATGGAACCAATACAGGTCTTTTACTTTATCTTCTCCCACTTTGGCCACCGCACGACCCAATTGAAGTTCACTGCCGATATTGCCCAAAAGCCCTTGATGACGAGAGATAACCACCTCAGGAGTCCATTTTTGAGGTAGAATGGCTAAGATTTTAAATTCAATGGGCAGTTGATCTGGGTTTTGAAGTGCCTCTTCGATATAGGCATTCACACCATCAGTATAGGCGGTGATAATTTCTTCACCATCATCATGATAGTGATTCATTTCCTCTTTCATATTGCCTCTGAATTTGAATAAGCGAGTACCGATGTCTCTTTTTAATTCTTTTTCTCCCAAAATTTCGGCAACTGTGCCTGTTGCTTGCCTTCTCCAAATTTCAAATTGAAAAAGGCGGTCTTGTGCGGCTGCATAACCTTGAGCAAAGAAAAGGTCATGTTGATTTTTAGCATAAATATGGTTGAGTCCCCATTGATCGCGAACGATTTCGACTGGCGCTTTCAGTCCATTGATTGAAATTTCATTGTCTGATTCATTAGCGCAGGAAAAAATAAAAAGCAGGAGGATAAGTGGTAATAAGGCTTTCATATTGGTTTGGTTTAAGGAGATTCCCTTGAATGTACAAAAATTGAATCCAATAAACCGAACCAATTATATCAACCGCAGAAAAAGGCGGTGAATAAAATTTCTAACGTTGCTTGAGCGCCTGAGCAATTCCTTTTTCTAATAAAGGCTCCATAATCAGGTAACCAGCAACATTCGGGTGAACTCCATCACTGCCTAACTCATGTTTCAAGCCATTGGCGTTATCCACCATGGCAGAGAAATAATCGACATAGATGAGGTCATTCTCTTGGCTGTACCCTTCCAAATGGCTATTGAGTTCTACCACCTTTGGCCCTGGATCCATGCCAGGCCTCCATGGAAAATCTGCCGCGGGCAAAACAGAGCAAAGGATTACTTTTATTCCGTTGGCCTTGGCCAATTCTGCCATTGAAAAAATATTGTCAGTGATCATCTTTATGGATGACGGCCCTGTGTTGCCTGCAATGTCGTTGATGCCAGCTAAAATAACTACCACAGCAGGTTTAAGATCAATTACATCTTGCTTAAAACGGATGAGCATCTGCGGAGTAGTTTGTCCACCAATTCCGCGATTGATGTAAGGCTTTCCTTTAAAAAAGTCAGGATGAATATTGATCCAACCTTCGGTAATAGAATTGCCCATGAAAACGACTCTGTCTTCGTTGTTCTCCAGTAAACTTAGTTTGCTGTTGGCGGCCCTGTATCGTTCGAGGTTGGCCCAGTCTTGTGCCGAAGCTAAATGCATAATACTACAGGTAAAAAATAATATGAAGAAAATCCGAAGTGCTTTCATATGGTTAAGTTGAAAAATAATCTGATCAAAAAGGTATGCAATGATCTAAATGTAGTAGGTGATTTTCAAAACAACTGCTGTTTTATTTCAACGGGTTGAATTAGGGCTCAATATTCACTTTCTTTCTGCTAAAATGCGCATCATGAAACGTTTAATACCTTGTCTTCTTTTTATTTTCTTCACCAATGTTGGGCTTGCTCAGGAGAAAAAATGGGTGAACCCGATCGTTAAAAATTATGGAAGAATCCTGGAATTGGACAAGGTAGATGTGGCGCCTGATCCCAACATGGAGTACAAAATTTTGATCGAGTTGATTCACGATATGGACGCACCGTCAGTGGCTAATTTTTCGGCAACAAACGTGGCTCGACTCATTAATTTACATGCGGTGGGAGGGGTTAAGCCTGAAAATTTACATGTAGCTGTGGTGATCCATGCCAAAGCGACCAACTCAGTGGTAAATAATGATGCGTATAAAAAGAGATACGAATTCGATAATCCCTACATCAAATTGTATGAAGAACTAGCGGAAGCTGGTGTAGAATTGGTGGTTTGTGGGCAATCTCTGTCGATGTTTGGTAATAAATCTGAAGAGGTGATTCCACAAGTAAAAATTGCTACTTCTGCGCTTACTGCCATCAGCACTTACCAATTAAAAGGCTACGCTTACTTTAAATGGGATTAAAGCTTTGAAAGAAAAGCGTTGATTTATTGTTGAGAATTGCGTCACTTGTGGTTCTAATTAATCAAAAATTTTATGAGTACTTTTAATAAGTTGAGCTTCGTTTTCGGTCTGCTGTTCCTCGGCAATTTGGCCTTTAGCCAAGAGATGATCAATCCAATAATAAAAGGCTATGGTGGAATTATGGATGCACCACATGCCGTGGAGCGCCCAGATCCTAATATGGAATACAAAGTGGTAATCGATATTGCTACTGGAGATAGCGATCCGAAGGCGGTGATGTACTCTTTGGAGAATGTAGCCAGACTTTTAAACCTACACGCTATGGGCGGAATGCCTGCCGATAAAATGAATGTTGTTTTGGCTATCCATGGAGGTGCCATCTGGTCTACCCTAGACAATGAAACCTACAATGCAAAATATGGTGTAGACAACCCTCATTTACCGCTTTTTAAGGAGTTGGCAGCCGCTGGGGTAACAATGTTTGCATGTTCTCAATCCTTAATGGGGAGAGATATTGACCACACTAAATTGGCCAGTGAGGTTAGCGTTGCCACATCGATGTTAACGACCATGACCACTTATCAGCTAAAGGGTTACGCTGCGCTTAAGTTTTAGAATTTACTTATCACCTTGACTCCAATCCCCTGAAATTCATTCATTTTGGGAAGTAGTTTAGGCACATCATTCAGACTAATTAATTCACCGATCAATTTTTCGGGTTGAAGCTTTCCTGATTGAATCATTTCCATCATTTCAGGATAAGCATGGGCTTGCATGCCGTGGCTGCCTAAAATTTCGAGTTCATGAGCAACCACCAAATGCATTGGGATTTCAGGTAAATAATCGTTGCCTGCCATCAAGCCCACTTGAATGTGCTTGCCTCTTTTTCTTAGGTTAGCTATGGAATTGAAACAAGTCACCTTACTTCCCAGTGCATCGACAGAGACATGTACACCACCTCTACTGATTGATTTAACCGCTTCGATTACATTCTCCTTACTTCCATTCACTGTGAAATGCGCACCTATGCTTTTCGCGAAGCTTAATTTTTCATCATCTAAATCTATGGCAATTACTTGTGCGCCAAGTGCTTCGGCAATCATAATGGCGGAAAGTCCGACACCACCGCAACCATGCACTGCTACCCATTGACCACCCGAAACAGCACCTTGATGAGCCACGGCCCTGAAAGAGGTAATGAACCTGCATCCCAAACTAGCGGCAGTTTCAAAACTGATTTCATGGGGTAAATGCACCAAATTGGTGTCAGCATAATGGATACTCACATGCTCAGCAAAACTTCCCCAATGGGTAAACCCAGGTTGAAATTGCGTATCGCAAACCTGATGATTTCCTGAATTACATTGAGGACATTTTCCGCAACCGCTTACAAAAGGTACGGTCACTCGGTCGCCAATTTTGAATTTAGAAATGCCTTTTCCTAACTCCACAACAGTTCCTGCGAGCTCATGCCCGGGCACATGTGGAAGTTGAATATCTGAATCATGGCCCATCCAACCATGCCAATCCGAACGACAAAGGCCAGTGGCTTCCACCTTAAGTACTACAGCACCTTCAATGGGCTTTGGGTCAGGGAGTTTTTCAATGGTGATTTCACCTTGGAATTGACTGTAATATGCTGCTTTCATGTCGTCTGTATCGCGGATTATGAGGATTAGATTGATTATGGGATTTTAGAATCGGTGATATTAAATTTTTATTTGAGATGGCGCTATAGATTTAATCAAATCAGTACAATCACAATAATCTTTCAAATCTGTGATCTAAATACCTGCAAAGAATCAGTGTTTCTATTTACTTTGCTAATGTAAACTAAATCAGCACACTATGTATAACGGACTTTTACATGCACATTCTGGCCTTAGATGGGTCGTTTTAATATTATTGGTAGCAGCCATTTTTAATGCCTTTTCTAAAAAGAAAAGCGGTACATGGGGTGCAGGAGACAAGAAACTTGCCTTATTCTCATTGATTTTTACCCATGCTCAGCTGTTGATTGGTCTCGTCCTTTATTTCATTAGCCCCAAAGTAAGTTTTACTGAAGGCTTTATGAAGAATGATGTTTTAAGATTTTACGCTGTAGAGCATATCTCATTAATGTTGGTCGCCATAGCCTTGATCACAGTGGGCTATAGCAAATCTAAAAGGGCAGCAACAGATGCAAAGAAATTTGGGGCAATCAGCACTTTCTACTTAATCGGTTTGATTTTGATTCTGGCTTCTATTCCTTGGCCATTCAGAAACTTGGGAGGCGCTTGGTTTTAAGTAGAACAGACCATTGGAACTTCAAAGTCCGTTGTATCAACGGACTTTTTTATTGGGGAATACCTATAATTGGAAACTTGATTAGTCTATTGGCTTGAAGCCAAAACTGAATATATCACTCGGTGCAACCGAGCGATTGTTTAAACGACCATTGTTCAGTACCGTCACTGCGAGGCACGAGGCAGTCTCAAGGATCGTAAATCATCAAGTTGTCTAATTCCCATTCAAAATCAATTGCCTATAAAATCGAATTGCATTCTTGTAATCTTCAACAGGAATTCGCTCATCAATGCCATGGAAGGTTTTGATATTGGATGCATTGATATGATAAGGCACAAATCGATAAATATTAGGGCTTATCTCGGTGAAATGTCTCGAATCAGTTGCCGCAATTACCAAGTTGGGCGCGGTCAGCAATCCTTTGAATACCTGTTTCATGCTTTTGTTGATCAAGTCATATCCTTCAGAATCTATTGGCGAAACAGGAGATGGATTTGAGTTGAAACCGAAGAATTTGGTCTTCACACGTTCATCATCGACCACAGCATTCACATGAGTTAAAACATCATCGGCAGTTTGGCCGGGGATAATCCTAAAATTGATCAATGCCCTCGCAGAGGTCGGGATAATGTTTTCTTTAATCCCAGCCTGAAAAATAGTGGGTGAAGTTGTTGTTCTTATCAAGGCGTTTCCTGTACCAGTACCTTCATAAGTACTCACAATCAAGGGTTTGAAAATACCAGTATTAGCAAAAGCCATTTTATTGACAAAGCCCATTTCTGGTCCAATTTGATTGATGAAACCCATCATAGGTTCTGAAAGTGTGGCTTCCAATGGATTTCCTTTTACTTGAGCGACAGCATTGGCCAATACATCTATGGCAGTTTCCGAGGCTGGTTGCGAGGAATGGCCGCCATCCATATCCACGGTAAGTTCAATGGTGGTTGATCCTTTCTCAGCAATACCTATAAATGCGACATCATCCTCCACACCGGGGATTAATTGCTGCGTGATGGCGTATCCTTCATCCAAAATGTAGGCTGCCTCAATACCGTTTTCCTTTAAATATTTAGCAATGGCAACCGCACCTTTTTCGCCACCAACTTCTTCATCGTGTCCAAAAGCCAAATAAACCGATCTTTTGGGTTGAAATCCCTCCGATAACAGTAATTCCACCGCTTCTAAAATCCCCATTACCGAGAATTTATCGTCAATGGTGCCACGGCCCCAAATCACATTGTCTTGGATAGTCCCCCCAAAGGGATCAACCGACCATTTCTCTGGTGAGGCAATGGGTACCACATCAATATGCCCCATAAGAATGGCTGGTTTGAGAGTATTGTCGGTTCCATTCCATTTAAAGAGGTGACTGTATGCATTGAATACCTGATGTTCGAGTAAACTATCTATCAATGGGAAGCTTTCCATTAAAAAGCGATTAAAGGCTTCGAATTGGGTGGAATCAAAATCAGCGGGGTTTTCAAAAGAAATTGTTTTGATCCTTAAAGCGGTTTGAAACCTATCAAGAACAGTATCATTGATCACAATCGGTTCCACGGCTTCAACTTCCATTTGTTTGGAACTGAAAGTGAAGGTTTTGAAAAGGATATAGCCTAAAAATGCGGCTATGAAGATCAGTAGGGAAACAAAGATTTTTTTCATTTTATCAAAAAGTTGACTTGAATTTCGTCAAAATAATTGGCTTCTGTTCCCTGCTGCTCACAACAGTTTTCGAATAATGGTTGTTATACATTTAATTATGATAGTATTACTATTATATTTGTTGCCAAACTTTTGAGATGAACTTACAACTGCTCTTTGATAATCTTACAAATCCAGCCTTGCTCTTTTTTGCGCTTGGTATTTTGGCCGTACAAGTAAAAAGTGATTTAGAAATTCCTCCTACATCCTCGAAGTTCATCTCGCTTTATTTATTGCTTTCAATCGGCTTTAAAGGGGGACAGGAATTGGCCCATAGTGTATTTGACATGGAAATTTTCTGGTCTTTATTGGCGGGTGTGCTTTTAGCACTCATAATTCCCTGTTACGTATTTTTTATGCTGAAAAGGAAGCTTGGCATAATGAACGCGGGAGCTATTGCGGCAGCTTATGGCTCGGTAAGTGCTGTTACATTTGTCACGGCCGTATCTTATTTGGATATTCAAAAAATTGAATTTGGTGGCCATATGGTAGCGGTGATGGCTTTGATGGAAGCTCCATCAATTATTATTGGCGTGCTTTTAATCTCATTGTTCAATAAAAATGCAGGTAGCCCACAAGTTGGATTTTCGAAAATCCTTCATCATTCAGTAACAAACGGGAGCGTAATGCTCATAATGGGGAGTTTGTTTATTGGATATTTTGCAAGCGATGCACAGGCAGAGGGAATTAGACCTTTTACTACCGATATTTTCAAAGGTTTTTTGGCAGTCTTTCTGTTGGACATGGGGATTACAAGTGGGAAGAAGCTCTCTTCATTCATGAAGAATGGTTGGTTACCATTTGTTTTTGCAGTGGTAATGCCTCTAGTCAACGGGACTATAGTGGCTTTCGCGAGTAGTTTGATTACAGAGAGCATCGGTAATCGATTCCTCTTTGCAATTTTAGCAGCAAGTGCCTCGTATATCGCGGTGCCCGCAGCCATGAAATTGGCCGCTCCCGAAGCAAATCCTGGCCTTTATATTCCTATGGCACTGGCCATTACCTTCCCCATCAACATCACCCTTGGAATGCCTATATATCTGTATATCATCGAATATCTATGATCAGCCATTTTCTGGTTCTACGTGAATCAGGACATTCGCTACCTCAGGCAATTGATTTTGAATGGCCTCTTTTACCAAGTGCGCTATGTCGTGCCCATCGGTTACACTGATTGTTCCATCGACCCAAATATGGAGGTCTACATGAAATGACATTCCTGTTTTTCGCACGAAGCATTTTTCCGTGCCTTTTACCCCTTCGACTTGCTCAGCTATTTTTCGAATGTCTTCAATTACATCATCGTAAAGATGCTCGTCCATGATTTCGCCCAAGGCCGGTCTGAAGATGAGAAAGGCATTATAAATAATGAAGCCAGAAGCCAATAATGCCGCCCAATCATCGGCAGTTTCATAGCCTTTGCCCATGAATACCGCAACGGAAATCCCAATAAAGGCGAGTAGTGAGGTAATGGCATCGCTGCGATGGTGCCAGGCATCGGCCTTTAATGAGGAGCTTTTAGTTTCATCGCTTTTTCTTGCCACAAATCGATAGAATATTTCCTTGATCACCACAATGGATGCCAACACAGCAAGGGTATAGGGCTTAGGTATTTTATGAGGGGTCTGAATATTCTGAATGCTCTCGTACGCAATAATTGTAGCTGAAGTGACCAAAAGGCCTACTACAATAAAAGTAATTAATGGCTCAGCTTTTCCATGTCCGTAAGGGTGGTTGTTGTCAGCTGGTCGGGTTGAATATTTGAGGCCAAACAATACCAAAAGCGAAGAGAACACATCGGTGGTGGATTCAATCGCATCCGCTATAAGTGCATAGGAATTCCCAAAAATACCCGCCAATCCTTTGACAATGGCCAGAATGGCATTTACAAAAGCACTAAGTATAGCGGTTCTAATGGCTTTTTGTCGATTCGAGATCACACTTTGGAAAACTGATTAATGAGAATGCCTGGGTTCAATTAAGTCCCATAAGTTACCATATAAGTCTTTAAAAACGACAACGGTTCCGTAGTCTTCTTCTGCGGGTTCGCGTACGAATTCTATACCTCGTTCCTTCATTTGAGTATAATCCCTCCAGAAATCATCTGTATAAAGAAATAAGAAAACTCGTCCACCAGATTGATTTCCAATGCTCTGCACCTGTACTTCATTGGCTGCTTGAGCCAATAACAATGCACAGCCGTCTGAACCTGGAGGCGCAACAACAACCCATCTTTTAGTTTCGGACAATACGGTGTCTTCTATAAGTTCGAAGTTCAATTTCTGGGTATAAAAGGCGATGGCTTCGTCATAATCTCTCACCACAAGGGCAATTCGGGCTAATTGTTGTTTCATGTTAAGGAAAAAAAAATGGCATACCGTTACGAAAGAACGATATACCATTTTATGGTCAATGAAATAATGACTTATTTTTTCAGAAGGTCTCTGATTTCGGTCAAAAGCTCTTCTTCTTTAGATGGGGCAGGAGGTGCCGCAGGAGCTTCTGCTTCTTTCTTTTCTACTCTTTCTTTGATTTTGTTGTAAGTTTTTACCACCATAAAAATGGCGAAAGCCACAATCACAAACGTAATAATGGTATTGATGAAAAGGCCATAAGCAATGGCGACTTCGGCAGCACCTTCTTCTGGGCCAGCGGCTTGCAAAACAAGTTTAAACTCAGAAAAGTCAATACCACCTAAAAGGATTCCGATAGGGGGCATCAAAATGTCATTCACAAAGGATTTTACAATGGCGCCAAAATAGGTTGCCATGATTAAACCGACCGCAATTTCGAGTACGTTACCACGGATTAGAAACTTCTTAAATTCATTCATAATTGGTTTTGTTAAGGTTGAATACACCGAATAGTTGAGATGGGACCATCTTTGGCCATTCCTGAACGGAAGATAAATAAAACTTCAATTAGTTTAAGGGTAATTTTTTGGTTTGAATTTAACAATCAGAGATTCAGTGTTTTAAAATACTGTAATATTATTTATTGTGAGGTGATATAGGTTTTAGGAAAAGGAAGTCTGAAGTCCTCACATGAAAGCTGTGCATCTAGGCCGACATCGCAGGTCAGGCTGGTTTGTAAGGGAAATGTAAGTCTAGTTTAGTTTCGCTGTAATCTAGGATAGAGAAAAGTAAGGCCGATTCTACGGTTTAATCCACAGAAACCTGCAAAAAAGTAATGTTGGCCAATAACTGCTAGTGATTATTAGCATCAGTTAATTGCTTGAATAGTTTCGTGGGATCCTGTCGGTTGTCCCAGATCAATAAAATTCTCAGGTGTTCGGGTAAGTTCAAGTAGTAAAGAGAAACTGATTTGTGAACGACTAGCTTTCTAACTTCGCTATCCTCAAATGTTGGGGCAAGTTCAGGATTTCTCTGAATCTGATCGATGCGAAAGTTCAATTGGTTTAGAAATTCCGTTTTTACCTGTTCGTTCCAGAGTTCGGATAAAAAAGCTGATGTTCGTCTGAGGGATTTTCTGGCAGTTGGAGACCAAATCACCTTCTTCATCACTCTTTCATATTTAAGATGTCTTGAGCCGAAGTATGTTCAACGCAATCCTCAATGGGTTCCGAGGCAGACATATTTAATAGTTCAACAATCTCCTTTGGCAAAGAGCCGATCGATGTTTTTCGGTAGCCTTCAATCTGATTGATCACAGTTTCGTCATCAATATTGGTGATCCAGTTAATTAAGGATATTTTTCGTTGTTCAATCGTCATATTTCAAAGTTAGCGATTTTTCGTATTGAGGTCAATTGATCTTAACATTCACATTTGGGCCATACACAATTCCTTTTTTATGGCTGCGATGCTAACATGTACAGACGATTTAAGACAGACTGTCCGTCATTTCCTCCAAGATACATCGGGGACTGGGAATCCCCATGCTTACCGAAATTATTAATGATAGACCTCCAATTCCTATTTTAGACCCATCCAAAATAAGAATCACCATCCTTTCTGTTAATTCTAAATGCATTCCATTAAATTCGAGCCAAACAAACGTTCGTTATGGGATTGACATCTGCACAAAAAGACATTTTAGACAAGGCGGTTTCAGCTTTGCATACTCGTGGTTTTCATGCACAATATCCTGAGCATCCATCTCCAGCTATTTATGGAGAAACCGCTGATGCTGATGGGAAAGAAGCCTTCAAGGCTTTGAGAAAAAAGAATTTTGACGAGCTAGGCCAAGAAGGTGCTTCAGCTTGGATAGGCGAGGAAGAATCTCCTTATTTTCAGGCGCCACTCGGTCCAAAGTATCCTTCATTCTCTACAGAAGAATTGATCGCTAGGGCTGAAAAGGGTTTCCATTCATGGAGAAAAGTAGCTTTGGACGATCGCGCTGCCGTGCTGATCGACTCGTTGGAGAGATTTTCTAAGCGCTTCTTCGAAAATGCTTATGCCACAATGCATACCACTGGTCAAGGCTATATGATGGCTTTCCAAGCTTCAGGGCCGCATGCCGCTGACAGAGCATTGGAGGCAATTGCCGCTGGTTATGATGAATTGAACCGCTTTCCTTCGCATACCCAATGGGAAAAACCAATGGGTAAGTACAATCTTCTGGTCAACAAAGAATGGAGAGCAGTACCAAAAGGAATTGGTCTTGTGATCGGTTGTTCGACTTTCCCAACATGGAATTCTGTGCCTGGGGTTTATGCAAGTTTGATTACGGGAAATTCAGTCTTAGTAAAACCACATCCGGGGGCAATTTTGCCAATGGCCATTGTGGTAGCCGAAATTAGAAATGCGCTTCGCGAAGCGGGCTTCAATCCTGATGCTTGCCAATTGGCGGTAGATGTACCTAGCAACCCAATTGCTTTGACTTTAGCAAAACACCCAAAAGTGAAATTGATCGACTTCACTGGAAATTCTGCTTTTGGAAGTGTGCTTGAGGCTTTGCCTAAAGCAGTTTTCACTGAGAAAACCGGGGTGAATTCAATTATTCTAGATTCTGTGGAGGATTTGGACAAAGTGATTCAGAATATTACGTTCTCAGTGGCCTTGTATTCTGGTCAGATGTGTACTGCTCCGCAAAACTTTTTTATTCCTGCCGAAGGTGTTAAAACGCCTGATGGTATGGTAAGCTTTGATGAAGTAGCACAGAAATTTGCTGACTTTACCAATGGCTTGGTAGACAATCCAAAAGCAGGTCCTTTCGTGTTGGGAGCCATTCAGAACCCAATGACTTGCGATAGAGCAGTGAATGCGGCCAAGGAATTAGGAGGCAAAGTTTGGTTAGAAACCAGAACTATTGTCAACCCAATTTTTGATACGACCAGAACGCAAACTCCGGTAGTCATTGAATTGACTTCTGCCGATAAGGATAAGTTCTCTAAAGAATTATTTGGGCCGATTGCCCTGTTGATCAAAACTAAAAATACTGAGGAGTCTGTGGCTTTGGCGAAAGAATTAGCCGAAACACATGGCGCAATTTCTTGTGGTGCTTACACCACAGATGCTGCTATGAAGGAACATATCGCTGATGAAATGTCTTTGGCGGCTACACCAGTATCTTTCAATTTGACAGGACAGATTTTTGTAAATCAAAACGCTGCCTTCTCTGATTACCATGTGACAGGAGGGAACCCAGCAGGTAATGCTTCTTTCACAAATCCTGACTATGTAAACAGAAGATTTACTTGGGTTGGGATCAGAGAATTGGCGTAAGGGTATTGGGTAAATAGTATTGAGTATTGAAAAGCCGCTGAGAAGCGGCTTTTTTGCTTTAATAACTTTCTCTTTTGGTTTATTAGTGTAGAGACTGCTTCGTGCCTCGCAGTGACGGTAACCTGAATAAGACTGTTCGAAGGTCATTGCGAGGCACGAAGCAATCTTGTTCTAATGATCATTCCTTTACTTTTAACCTAAAGAAGTCGTATTGTCTTTTTTTGAATTCTTCACTCATTGCATGGTAATCAAGTTTTCTAAAGTCTTTCACGAAAATTTCCTGATTTATTTGAACTAGCTTATAACTGTTCTTATTAGGGATAATTTCTGCCATGACTTGACCCTTTTTAACTTTGATTTTCTCGATTAAACTAGCTTCAGTTACTTCGTCAAATGACCTGTCATAAGCCTTTATGTATCGGAGTTCGTTTCCTGAAATTTCAGTTATCCAAGTTTGTATGGTACCGTATGAGTCAAACCATACAACTAGACTATCATTAACCCAGCGTTCATAATATTCGCCATCGTCTATTAGAACTTGCCACTTTCCGTTTAGACTTTCTTTTTCAATAGGCTTTTCACAACGTGAAATAGTTAATACAAATAAAATGGTGAACAGGAATTTCATAATTGATTTAAACTTTCAAGATGTATTATTAAAGGAATTCTTTCTACCTCACCTTCGCCCTTTTAATCATCTTAGCAAAAAGCCCTGGCAAGAAGCGTTTGACATACGCACCATAGGACTCTCGGCCGATGTACACTTCTTGTTTTTGCTTTACCATGGCACTGATGATTTTGCTGGCACATTTTTCAGCGGTAATGCCATTGGCTTGGGCATCGTCCATTTTCTGAAGTTGGGAGCCATCACCGACCAAAGCATTGAATGATACATTGGTTTTAACAAAACCCGGTGCTGCAATGGTCACTTTAATGCCGTCATCTTCAAGTTCGGCCCTAAGGCTATCATAAAAGCCGTGCAGCGCATGTTTTGTGGCCGCATAACCACTGCGATAAGGCGTACCGAAAACACCAGTGAGGCTGGTGACAATCACAAAATGCCCAGCGCCTTTTTTGAGCATATGAGGCAGTAGGTATTTAGTCAATGCAATATTCCCGAAGTAGTTGACTTCCATCAAGTTTCGGTCTACTTCCAATTGCGTGTCTTTCACCAACGAACGCTGACTGATGCCGCCATTATTGATCAGAATATCAACTGAACCAAAAAGCTGAATGGCTGCTTCTGTTTTGGCTTTTAAACTCTCAGCGTCAGCTAAATCGAGGGTCAGGATTTTGATTTTATCTGGATGGGCGCAAAGGCTTTTTACCCTTTCGAGTTCAGATGCTCTTCTTGCCGAGAGAATAAGATTTGCGCTGTGCTGTGAAAGCTGTACTGCCAAAGCTTCTCCAATTCCTGAGGAAGCGCCTGTAATCCAGATGGTTTTGTTATTTAAGCTTTTCATAATTCATCTTCTGTCCTTTGGGCATCTCCTCAAAAGAGGATGATATTTTAGATTTTCTTAAGATAAGTTACGAAGTCAAAAGCGAATTTGTGCTTCTCATCAGTGCTGTGATGGACTCGCTCCAATTCTTCCCAATTTTCTTCTTTGTAAAAAGGGAAGAAAGTATCGGCTTCCTCAATTGTGGTATCCACTTCGGTAATCAACATTTTATCGACCAGTCCATTTTCAATGGCTTCAGTATAAATTTTTCCGCCACCAATGATCATTGCCTCTTCAAGGTTTTTATCAGTGCAAATCTCCAAAGCTTCGGCTAGGCTGTGTACCACATAATGCCCTTTAGGCACTTCGTAATTTTTGTTTCGGGTAATTACTACCGAAGTCCTATTCGGAAGCGGGTTAGGCATTGATTCATAAGTTCTTCGGCCCATGATAATGTGCTTACCCGTGGTGACTTGTTTGAAGAATTTGAAATCATCGGGAAGTCTCCAAAGCAAATCATTGTCTTTGCCGATGGCGTGATTTTTCGCAATGGCGACCACAATCGTCTTTATCATAGCTGTGTTCCTCTTAAAAATGAGCCAATATCCATTCTCTTTTTACCTTCCATTTGTAGGTCGGTAATGGCAATGGCGTTTCCGCCAGTTTGTACATGAAGATAAGTTTTATTGTCGGTTTCGTATTCACCAGGCTTTTTGCCCGCGCTGCCAAAATCAAGTTTTTTTGCCCCGAAAATCTTGAAGTTCTTCCCATTCAAAACTGTCCAGGCGGCTGGGTAAGGAGAAAGCCCTCTGATAAAATTATAAATCTCCTCCGAAGTTTTTGTCCAGTCGATTTCGCAGGTTTCCTTGAAGATTTTCGGAGCGTGTTTGATCTCCACCGCATTGTCTTGAGGCAGTTGAGGATACTCACCTGCTTCAATGGCCTTAACCGTTTTCAGTACTAAACCCGCACCGCGCTGCATCAGGCGTTCATACACATCGCCAACGGTATCATCTTCTTCAATGGTTTCTTTTTCTTGAAAAATGATGTTTCCTGTATCTATTTCATGTTTTAGAAAGAAAGTGGTCACGCCCGTTTCTTTTTCTCCATTGATAATTGCCCAATTGATGGGTGCCGCCCCTCGGTATTGCGGAAGCAAAGAACCATGCAAGTTGAAAGTGCCAATTTCGGGCATATCCCACACCGCAATAGGCAACATTCTGAAAGCCACTACGATTTGCAGGTTGGCATTAAAACTCTTTAGCTCGTCAAGAAATTCGGGAGACTTTAAGTTGGTGGGCTGAAGCACAGGGATGTTTTGTGAGACTGCATAATCCTTGACAGGCGTAGTCGCCAGTTTCTGTCCTCGGCCTTTAGGGCGATCTGGCGCAGTGACTACAGCAACCACATTGTAGCCGTTTTCAACCAATATTTGGAGGCTGGGCACTGCAAACTCTGGCGTGCCCATATATATGATTCTTAAGTCTGTCATTCAGCTTGTTTGGAGAAAACAAAAATAAGGAAAGGAGCTTAGCTTTCTAGATTGTTGTTGGACTTTACAAGAACTCAAACAACTCTATCCCTATTCAACATTGAGCATTAAATACTCATATCGTAGTACATCGTAAATAGAAAAGCAATGAACGCGATTAGGCCAAATATGATAAATACATTTGAAGTCAACTTAAGCCAGAATACATTGATCCCCAAAATTAGGCCTTGATTATTAAGTTTAGCCCACTTTAAATATTTCCTAATACCAAAACCCAATAATACTATCAAAAGGGAATAGAAGCCGTACTCTATTATTTCTAAATCCATCGTATTACTCAAAATCCTTGTACAACAAATACTGCTTTCTTTTGGCTTTATAAGCGTCTAAATCCTTTTGCCAAGTGGCTTTTATGGCTTCTTCCGACATGCCGGCCTCTATTTGTGCTTTCAACATTGGGGTTCCGGCCAGTAAGGTCAAATAGTCTTTGAAAAAGTCGGTGGAGTCCTTCAAAGCCCTGTGATATTCAATCAAATAGCGAAGTGTAAATTCTCTTGGAGCACCCGCATTCGATAAATTCTGTCCAAAGCATTGCTCACCTTCTAAAGGCGGATATTTAGAGCCTGCATTAGGTTTGGGTGTGAAGCCGAACGATCCTAATCCAAATTTTGGGTGCCCAATCACTTCAAAAGGCAAGTCAGTGCCGCGACCAACGCTTACTACCGTGCCTTCGAAAAGCCCTAAAGAGGCATAGAGCGCTATCGCATTGTCAGTCGGTAAATTTGGAGAAGGTTTCACTGGTAAGTCGTAAGTAGCATTATGATCCCAATTTTCCATTTTAATCACCGTCAAATCGGCTTTGACGCCACCTTTGAGCCAACCTTCCCCATTGATCATTTGGGCTAATTCACCCACGGTAAGTCCATGAACGATCGGAATGGGGTGCATGCCTACAAAGGAGTTTACGCTGTCAGACTTTACAGGCCCATCAATGTACATGCCGTTGGGGTTGGGGCGATCCAGCACGATTACTTTCTTGCCATTTTCGGCAGCAGCTTCCATCACATAGTGCATGGTGCTGATGAAAGTGTAGAAGCGAACACCAACATCTTGAATATCAAAAATCAATACGTCCACATCAGCAAGCATTTCTGGCGTTGGCTTTTTATTGCTGCCGTAAATCGAAACGATAGGAATGCCTGTTTTTTCGTCTTTCGAGTCGTTGACTTTTTCGCCATCTGGGGCTTCGCCACGAAAACCATGTTCTGGCGCCATCACTTTTTTAATATCAAGTCCTAAAGAAAAAAGTGAGTCGACTAAATGCGTTTGCCCAATCATCGAGGTTTGATTGACGACCAAAGCAATGCGTTGGCCTTTTAGCAACGGTAAATATTCCTCAGTGCTTTCAGCACCGACTTTGAGTTCGCTTTCTTGCGATTGGCAATTGAAGCAAAGGAAAATAAGAAGGGCAAATAGCAGTCTATTCATTGGGTTCGTTATCTTTGAAATTCAACGCGTCTGTCAAAATTAACCATATTCTTGAACCTCCCTTATTTCATAGCGAAAAGAATCAGCGATCCAGGGGATAACAGCTTTTCTGCGATTATCCATAAGATTGCGATTGCCAGTGTGGCGCTCGGTTTGGCCATTATGATGATCGCCTTTTTCGTATTGGGCGGTTTTCAGAATAATATTAAAGACAAAATTTACAGCTTCTCAGGCCATATTCAGATCAAGAAATTTTCCTTGAATAATTCTTATGAGGAAGAACCCATTGTTTTGGAAGCCGCCAGAATGGAGGCGGTGCTTAAGGATCCTTATGTAGATCATGTTCAAGAATATGCCCATAAACCCGGTTTGTTGACCAAAGATGATGAAGTCTACGGACTGCTTTTCAAAGGTATAGGTCGCTCGTATAACGCCACTTTATTTGATAATTATTTGGTGGAAGGAAGGTTCATCAATTTCAATGATACTACCGAAAGCAACGAGGTAATGGTAAGTCAGCGAATGGCCAAAAAGATGAATTTAAATGTGGATGATTTGGTGATCAGCTACTTTATCATGGATCCGCCAAGGACTCGGAGGGTGAAAATTGTAGGGATTTACAATACAGGACTCGATGCTTTTGATGCTCAAATGATGGTGGGCGACATTAAGGTTATAAGAGGCTTGAATGGCTGGGCACCCGACCAAGTAGGTGGCTACGAGGTGTATCTCAAAGATGTCGCGGATATTGTTGAAGCTGATGATTCCATTACTTCCAAATTGAATGTGGAAATCTATACTGAAAAGGTAGATGAAAAGTACATTCAGATTTTTGATTGGTTGAACCTGTTGACTCAAAATGTCAACATCTTTATTTGGTTGATTCTATTTGTGGCATCCTTCAACATGGTTTCGGTATTGTTTATTCTCATTATGGAACGTACCCAAATGATCGGCACATTTAAAGCTTTGGGAGCGTCTAATGGAATGATCAGACGTATTTTTTCTTATAACGGAATTCAGTTGGTACTTAAAGGATTGCTCGTTGGCAATGCCATTGCCATTGGTTTTGGGTTGTTGCAGGACCAGTTTCACTTGATTCCTCTGGATGCCGAGAACTATTATATGGACTATGTGCCGATTTACTGGGATTGGCCCGTGACCATCGGTTTGAATTTCCTTACCCTGCTTTTGGTGACTTTCGTGTTGATTATTCCTACAGCCATTATTGCCCGAATCAATCCCGTGAAAGCGATTAAGTTTGATTAAAGACCAAACCGCCAGTGGCTGCATCACCGGCCCGACCACTATTCTTGCAGGTGCTTATTTTGTTGTTTTGAGCCTCTTGTGTTTGGAATACTTCTGTCGCTGTCCTCCCAAGGGGGAGGTGGCCTATGGCCGGAGGGGGATTTCATCTATTCAAATTCAATTCCCAATAAGATTGCGACTTCGTATGCAATACTTCTGTACACTGAATTGATAGAAGTTAATACTTCTTCATCTGTATAGCGAATGACTTTGAATCCAAGAGACTCCAATTTCGTTTGCCGAATTTTGTCTTTTTCTGCGACTTCTTCAGAGGTATGAGTTAAGCCATCCACCTATACGATAAGCTTCAATGGTAGACAGACAAAATCCAATATGTATTTGTCAATTGGTCTTTGTCTCCTGAATTGTTGTCCGTGTACTTGGCGTTTGCTGAGTACATATTTCCATAGTGATGCCTCGGCTTTTGTCATTTCACTCCTCAGCTTTCTAGCTGTGTTTTTAAGGTGTTTATTGTAATGATGATTGGTTGGCATTAGGTTGAAGTTATGAAATCTTTTTCTTGCTGTCCACCCCCTGCCCCCGCCATGCTTGCGCTAAAGCTTCAGCATACGCGCAGCGGGGGAGAATGGCAGCTGCTGTTTTTAACCGCCACAGGTGAATTGTATGCACAATGCTTTCTCTCCTGACCAGAGGAAGGAACAAGGTCTGTCATAACTGAATTAGACCCTTCGTTCCTCAGGGAAAGAAAACGGTCATTTAAGCTAATCTTGGAATTTGCTATTAGAAAAGCATTGAACTAATTATTTGCACACTGCTTTTCATCCTGATCCCGACCTCATCGGGAGAAGGAACTAAGGTCTGTCTGTAATTTAAGTTAGACCCTTCTCCGAAGTCTCGGGGCTCAGGGAGCGAAAAGGAGGTTAAGCCGAAGCTTTTTCTTGCTCCAAGCTGTTTTCTTCTTCGAGTTCGAAGTCCCTGCGGTAGGTTTTGAAGAAGCTACCTATTTTGATTTGCATTACACCTAAAACAGCTTCTTTGATAATGCCACCGCTCATTTTAGACTTGCCTTTGGTGCGGTCTGTGAAAATGATAGGCACTTCACCCACTTTGAAACCAAACTTCCAAGCCAAGAACTTCATTTCGATTTGGAAGGCATAGCCCATAAATCGGATTTTATGCAACTCAATGGTTTCAAGCACATTTCTTCTGTAGCATTTGAAACCTGCCGTGGTATCTCTAATGGGCATTCCTGTGACCACGCGAACATAATGACTTGCAAAGAAAGACAGCATTACACGACTCATGGGCCAGTTCACTACGTTTACGCCTGTTACATAGCGCGAACCGATGGCGACATCATTGCCATCCACTTTGCATGAATGATAGAGCTTGTTTAAATCTTCTGGATTGTGGGAAAAATCGGCATCCATTTCAAAAATATAAATGTAATGCCTTTCCAAAGCCCATCTGAAACCATGGATGTAGGCAGTGCCCAAGCCTAATTTTCCAGTCCTTTCTTCGATATGAAGTCGGTTGGGGAAAGACGCCATCATGGATTTTACGATATCAGCCGTGCCATCGGGGGAATTATCATCAACGATGAGTAGTTCAAAATCAGACGGTTGCGAAAGAACAGCATGAATAATATCAGCTATGTTCTCCTTTTCATTATAAGTGGGGATAATGACGAGGCTATCTCTTTTCAATGGTTTTTAAATTTGACCACCTAGGCTTTTGACCCATTTGGTTCTTTATTTCACTAATTTTAGGCTTGTGGAGTTGAGTCCAGAGTGGTAAATAACGTGAAAATTAAAGAATAGTTAATGTTGGTTATGGATCAAAATGTTAAAAAGAGCAAATGTGTTTTCATGGACAGGGATGGAGTGTTGAATGAAGAGATAGGAAGGCATATTTTAACTATTGAAGAATTTGTTATACCAGAGGATGTGCCCAATGGCTTGAAAAGACTGAAAGAAGCGGGCTACAGACTGGTAGTGGTTACCAATCAGAGTGGGATTGCCAGAGGTTACTATGATGACAAGCTGGTTGATGACTGCCATGACTTACTTCAGCAAGCTTGCGATCATGCCATTGATCAATTTTACTATGCCCCCTTGGTGGATAGTGTGAGTAAGTCTTTGATGCGAAAACCGGACTCACTTATGTTCGAAAAGGGCATCGCAAAATTCAATGTTGATGCGAATGCATCTTGGATGATAGGAGACAAGGAAAGGGATTTGGTGCCTGCCAAAAAGCTGGGCATCAAACGGATTCAGATCATGGCTTTGGTAGAAGAAAGCGAATTGGCAGAACATCGGGTGCATACTTTTACTGAAGCGGTTGATTTGATATTAAACACGGATCAAGGGTAGACCTTAGGTTTCATCCTGAGTTTTGCAGTGTTCACCGATATTTTTTGCGAGACTTTGATTGATGTTTCACTTTTGGGTCAAACAAAATCAAAAACTCAAAATATCTCAATTATGAAAAAGAAATCGAAAGTCATTGCAGCACTGGTCATGCTCATTTTTTTGATGAGCTCCTGCGTTTATTCCCTTTTCCCGATTTACACCGAAGACACGCTAGTGTACTTGCCAGAACTTTTAGGCAAATGGAAAATGGGAGAAGATTCGGATGATTATATCATTATTTCGAATGGTATTGATATAGACGGGAGCATATCGGTCACTAAATCAGACAATCTACTGTCCAATGCCGAACCGAATGTTAAAATTACGACTAAGGACTTTAAAGTCACTTTAGATGATTCAGAATACTTAATAATAAAGGGAGATACAATTAGGGACAAAGCATTCATTGAGAATTACTACAAACAGGTCATGGATTCAACATTCACTCAAGCGGGTGAGAAACTTGCGGAAAACTTAAAAGGACTTGGAAATACTTTGAATGATTTAAGCAATTCTGTGAAGCCAGGGACTTTTACCTCTGGAAAAAAGTCGTACTTAATGAAGGTATTTGAAGACGGAGAACCCACCAATTATGAAATGCATTTGGTTCAGATAGGGGATGATCTCTTTATGGACCTGTCCGCCACAGATGATAATTATACGGATAAAGCATTCGAATCAATGGTCTGGTTCCCAGTGCACACCTTTATGAAGGTTAAGCTCAATGGTAATAAGCTTGATTTGATTCAGTTCGATTTAGACAAGCTTAATAAACTCTTCAAAAGCAATTTAATTCGCTTGCGCAATGAGAATGTGGATGGTACTATCTTGATCACCGCTCAGCCAAAAGAGCTTCAAAAGTTCTTGGACAAATACTCAGAAGATGAGTCGGTTTTCGAGGATGGTGAATCATATACAAGGATCCTACAATGAGATTTTTCTATAAATTCATAAGTGCAAAATGGGTACAGCATCCTGCCTTTTGGCTGCTGTCCATTTATGCCATTGGGAGTTACTTCTCCATTGCCATCTCGCTTTTCGCCTTTATCGATTACTTCTATTCAATCCTTTTTCATATTCCATTGCTCTTTTTGGTTTATGTGAATTTGCGGTTGCTCATTCCTCATTTTCTTCAAAAAGGGAAGTACCTGCTTTATGTAATTTTGGTAGCGTCTGATATTGGACTGGCCTACCTGATTCACGAATTCACTTTCGAAATTCTCTTGCCAGTGTTGCCCACTGAGTTCTACATGGTTTCCTTCACCGACTGGCATGTCTTGGTCAATATTTTTGTGATCTACATTGTATTGACCACGCTTTTAAAACTTTCTAAGTCTTGGTACAGGCTTCAACAAGTGGAGAAAGAAAAGGTCGAAATTGAATTGAAATCCTTGAAAATGCAGGTGAATCCACACTTTCTTTTCAATACCCTTAACAGCATTTATTCTTTGGCCTTGGCCAAACATGACAAGGCAGGACCTGCTGTTTTGGAATTATCTAACCTGATGCGCTATATGCTTTACGAAGTGGCAGATAAGCAGGTAGATTTAGAAAAAGAAGTTGAGATGATTAATAATTACCTCGATTTGCAAAAATTGCGTGCCGATGATTCAACTGATATTCAGTTCGAAATAGAAGGCGATCCCAAAGGTAAAACCATAGCGCCATTGCTCTTCTTTCCGCTGATTGAAAACAGTTTTAAGCATGGCGTGAAAGGCGTTTCAGATTCTGCTTTTGTACATATGAAATTGATTTGCGCAGCGACTCAAATTGAATTTCAGATCAGCAACAACAAGGGAGTGGTGGACGACATGGAATTGGGCGAATATGGCGGGATTGGCCTACACAATGTAAAGTCCAGGCTTGAGCTGATTTATCCAAAAAAGTACGCACTAAAGATTGAGGATACAGAAGAAGTTTTTAGTGTAATCCTTAAATTGAAATCATGATCAATTGCCTTATTGTAGATGACGAGCCGCTTTCAAGGGATGTGCTCAAAACCTATTGTGCTGACCATCCGGAATTAGAAATTGTAGGGATTTGCAAGGATGCTTTCGAAGCCATGGCTGCCATGGAAAAGCAAACGGTCGATTTGATTTTTTTGGATGTAAATATGCCCAAACTCTCGGGGGTGAACTTCTATAAATCATTGAATCAAAAACCTGCGGTAGTTTTTACCACGGCTTATCCAGAATTTGCGGTAGAAGGTTTTGAATTAGACGCAGTTGATTATCTACTCAAACCATTTTCTTTCGAGCGCTTTGTAAAGGCCGTCAATAAAGTAAAGGAAAAGGCTGCATCAAATCTACCAAGCAATCACAACGGCTATATTTTGCTCAAAGCCGACAAGAAAATTTACCGCACTCCTTTTGAAGACATTCTCTATTTCGAAGCCCTTGGCGATTATGTCAAAGTCTATTTGGTAGACAAGGTTTTGATTGTGACGACCACTTTAAAAAAGCTGTTGGAAGAATTGCCCGAAACACAATTTATCAGGACTCATAAATCCTTTATTGTAAACAAAACTAAGATTGAGTATTTGGAAGGCAACCAACTCAAAATCAAAGAACAGCTGATCCCGATTGGGCAAGCTTATAAGGAAGAAGTGTTGAAGGGTTTAGGGTAGCTAAATCTCTTTCCTAATTCTACTTAAACTTTGCGGAGTAATTTGGAGGTAGGAAGCAATGTCTTGCAAGGGTACGTGCAAGGCCAAATCGGGATAGCGCTTTAGAAATTCGAGGTATTTTTCTTTAGCGGTGCCATAAACCAAAAATTCATTGTCCTTGATTTTATTGAGTAAGGTTGCCTCGGTAAGGCTTTTGGTATAGATATAAAGCTTTGGAATTTTCTCTAACAAGTCAGTCCATTTGCTTCGAGTAATGTAATGCACGCAAGTAGGTACTACGGCCTGCATATTATATTCCGAGACTTTATTTTCGTAATAGCTTTCTAAATCCACCCCAAACTGGTTGGCTCGGATAAAATACTTAGTCACCTCTGTGCCTTTTTCGGTAATAAAATACGATCTCAAAATGCCCTCTTCTACAAAGCCAATACGATCAGAGACTTGGCCTGCCGATAAGAAATTCATGCCGGGCTTAAGCAGCACGGTTTCATAACTGTCCAAGATCAAATCGTAATCTTTTTCGTGAAGAATACCTCCGAAAGTAAGGGCTGTGCGAAGTTTGGTTTTCATAGTTTAGGCCAGGCCTATTTGCAAGATGCTTTTAGCACAAGATAATACAGCTTCTTTATTATCAATAGGCTTCCAACCCAAAAGCTTTTTGGCTTTCGAATTGTCTAGCTTTCTTTCTGTACCCAAATCAATCAAAATGGGCTTTAAGGCTTTATCGAAATTAGAAATGAAGCGCACCATAAAGTTGGGGAGTAGTTGCTTGGGCACTTTTCGGGTTGGATAGGCCTCTCGGATAATATCAGCCACTTCTTTAAAGCTATAATAACCAGATGAACCGATAAAGCGCTGATTGGCGGCTTCAGGTTTTTCCATGGCAAGTACATGCAATTCTGCTACTGAACGAGCGTCCACCATATCGAAGCCAATTCTAGGAATGGCGGGAGTACTTCCGTCCATAATTTTGAGCACAATATTGGCAGAGGTGCCAAAGTCCTTTTCTAAAACTGGCCCTAAAATGGCTCCTGGGCAAATCGTAGCCAGCTCCATTCCGCTTTTGTCATTTTTAATAAACTCCCAAGCAGCGCGTTCTGCAATAGTTTTACTTCGGAAATAGGGAGTGCTGTCTGCTGTATTATTCGTGTCCGTCCAATCATTTTCGGTAAAAGTGGTGCTGCGCTGATCGGCTGACTTTCCGTAAATAATAGACCCTGTGGAAGAAGTGAGCACCACTCTTTTTACCCCATTTTTTGAAGCGGCATTCAGAATAGCCAATGTTCCTTCTTTGGCAGGTCTAATAAGGTCATCTTCATTTTTAGGCAATGTTCTCGGGAAAGGAGAGGCGATATGTTGAACGAAGTCAATGTTTTGGGTCAGTTCGCCCCAGATTTTGTGATCATTTAGATCGGCTACCGCGAAGCTTAGGTTTTCGATCTTATCGGTATGTTGGGCGATCACCGCTTTGATTTCTTCCATTCTGGATTGATCTCTTAAGGTACCCGTGACCTGATAACCTTTATTCAAGAGTTGAATGGCAGTATGTGAACCTAGAAACCCTGTGATGCCTGTGAGCAATACTTTTGTCATTGTGGTTTTATTTATAAGCTAAAGGTAGGGCTTAGCAATTCTGACTTTACTTAACATTTGGTAAGAAATAATTTAAGCTAGTCGAAAGTTAGAATGACATTGAATAAGAATAGGTCTCTTTTGAATAATCTCTTCTATTTTTAGCCTATGAAAAAACTGATTTTACTCCTGATTTGTTTTTCGTTAGTGGCTTGCCAAAATCCCGAAAACTCAAATTTATCTTCATTCAAAGTCTATTGCGAAATGGTGGCCAATGGCGCCAAACCCATTGCATTGAGTCAACCTTTAAGTGTTGGCGAAGCGGATGAAGTGCAGGCCGATTTCGAAGAAATTTCTGCAGCAAATGGGTTGAAAATATACAGGGAAGATAATTTTCCTGAGACAAGCCTATTCCCTCAAGGTGCTACAAAAGAGAAATCTGTCTTTATTGTTTATAAAGAGGATGCTCGGCTGACCCAGTACAAACAATTGAAATCTGATATTGCTGAAGGTAAAATAGAAAGCATCGCTTTGGCCAGGCGCATGGGCCGCTTGTTGGGCTATGACACCAAAGGCATTAACACACTTTTATCGAAGAATACCGATTTCAGGAGCTATGCTTCTTTCGGGATTGAAGCCCAAACAACGCATTTGTTTTATGCTAATGTGGAGGCTGCTGCCAATTTTTATGCTAATACCTTAGGTCTGAAAAATGTAGGGGATAACCGCTTTCAAATTGGAGAGGATGTTTTCTTACAAGTCAATCCATTGAGTGAAAAACACCCTGCCAATCAGGCCAAGTCTACTGCTATTGCCTTTCTCACTGATCAATTGCCAGCATGGTACGAGTACCTTCAATCGAAAGCTGTGGAAATCAAATATACCTATAAGCCAAAAGAAGGTGGTCCTCATGATGGTTTTGTGGCTATCGACCCAGAGGGCTATTTGCTAGAGTTCGAGCAATTTAAACAACATCCAGAAAATGAACTTTTTGTAGCAGCTTTGGCGCTCAATCCAAGGATCGAAACGGCAGTAGAGGGCTTGAGTTTTTACGGTTCCATTACTTGGACTTACCATCAAGACATGCTTCGACAAGAGAATTTTTACAATGAAACATTGGGTTTTCAGCGAGTAGCAGATCAAGGTTGGACGAAGATTTATCAAACTTCATCTTCTGGCTTTATTGGCTTGGTTGACGAGCGCAGGGGCATGGAAAATTATGCCGATGAAAAGGCTGTAGAATTAGAATGGAAAGTGAAAGATTTAAGTGCTTTGGAAGCTTATCTCTCGAAAAAGGATAGTACTTATAATGGGCTAATTATTGGCCCAGAGCTTTACTACTATCGGTTTGAATAATTTTTCTATCTTGAACCATGATCCAAAACCCACTGTATATCCTCACAGTGCTTTGCGGCCTGATTTTTATCAGTGAGTGGTTGACCAGAAACACTTTCCTCAAGCATATAAGTGGGGCTTTATTGGTGATTATTCTTGGGGCAATCTTGGCCAATGCGGGCTTGATTCCGTCCGCCTCGAACGCTAGCCCAGTCTATGATACCATTTTCCGTTATGTAGCGCCAGCCAGTATTTTTTATCTGCTGCTTGGTGTGGATTTAAAGCAATTGAAGAAAGCAGGTTTGCCCATGCTCTTGGCTTTTGCATTTGGTGCTTTAGGTACGGGTTTGGGGGTTATGCTCGCGCTACAATTGATTGATTACCAAGCAGTTTTTGGAGAAAATTACGCGGCCATAGCAGGCATGATGACAGGCACTTACATTGGCGGAAGTGCCAATTTCAATGCAGTGGCTTTGCATTATGATGTGGTTCGAGATGGGGCGATTTACACAGGAATAGTGGTAGCCGACAATATTGTGACTGCGGTTTGGATGTTGGTAACGCTGAGTTTGCCTGCCATTATGATGAAGCTGCGACCTCATAAGGCATTGATTATGGAAGGCACACATCAATCCGTCAATGATTACAGCGAACGCGAACATGTTGGGCCGCTAAGGTTAGGCCTTATGCTTTTTATTGGCATGACAGCCATGTTGGTTTCTAATCTGTTGGCAGAGCAGTTGAATATCCCTTCCGTGCTGATCCTCACCACCATTGCCTTGATCTTGGCACAGCTTAAAGTAATTCAGGTGATTCCTGGCGCCAAAATGCTCGGGATGTTTACAGTGTATTTGTTCTTGGTGGTGGTGGGTGCTTTTTGCGAGTTTAGCGCACTGGTAGAAGTAGGTGAAAATGCTTTTCCTATCCTGTTATTTACCACAGCCATTGTTGTAGTGCATGGCCTGTTTTTAGTCGTTATGGGCTTGATTTTAAAATCAGACTGGTCAATTATTGCCATTGCCTCTCAGGCCAATATTGGTGGAGGTTCCACTGCTTTGGCTTTGGCCAAAAGCTTTAACCGCCATGACCTTTTATTGCCCGCCATCCTTGCGGGTTCCATAGGCACGGGCGTGGGTACGTATTTTGGGTTTTTGGTAGCGGGGATTTTGTAGAGAGCGATTGCGGTAAATCCTAAGTCACCTCGCAGAGGTCTTTTTCAGTAAAGTAAGTTTTGTGCAGACTATGGCTTTCTTTTTACAATTTTGACAACACGACCATAAATGATCTCCGCTAAATTCCAGTCATATCCATCAAAGTTGGTGGTATTATTGAACTGAATCACCACAGCATCAATGTCTTTGTGGTATTTTGCAAAGCTCTGGTAGCCAGGGAGTAGGCCAGTATGTTCGTACACATAAATGGATGAATAGATTTCCTGTTCCCCTTCATTGAAGACCGAACCATCGTTCAAAGCCCGTAAGAATATACCTACATCTTCTGCTGTCGCTAACATTAGGCCTGTATCTTCCCACTTGAAATCTGTATCAACTCCAACATAATAGCCACTCATCACATCGTCCATGTTTACTTCGCTTTGCGAACCGAAAGTGTTCTTTAGCCCAAGTGGATTTAAAATAGTCTCTTTGATGTACTGCTGATGAGGATATCCGAGCACTTTATCCATGAGATCAGAAATTAACATGTAATTGGTGTTTGAATAGCCATAGTCTTCTCCAGGCTCAAAATTGGCGGGTAAATCCAGCGCATACTCAAGTGTTTCTTGTTTGTTTTTTGGAGGCTTTGTCCAATATGCTGGATGATCTACATAATTTGGAATACCACTGCGATGTTGCACCATCATTTTTAATGTGATTCTTTCTGCATTTTCAATGCGTCCCACCAGTTCAGGAAAGTAATCTGCAAGGGTTTTATCCAAAGACAATCGCCCTTCTTTCACAAGTTTTGTAGTTGCAACGGCCACATATAACTTGGTGATGCTGGCGATTTTGAACAAGGCTTGAGGGTAGGCGGGGATTTTTTTATTTCTGTCGTGCCAGCCTGCAGCATAAAACTCTGCTGGCTGCCCAGCTTGGTCTACATAAACGATCATGCCATCGAATCCGTGATCAATGCCCTGTTCCAACTGCGCTTGTACGGTATTGGGGAGAGGCAAAATCCATGCTTTTACTAAAATCCATGGCACAAAATACAGTGAACCAATGCTTGCAATGATGAATATTAACTTAAAAATGCGTTTTGCTTTTTGCTTTGACATGCTTTTCAAGATGAAGCACCTAAAATAAAGTACTTATAAAAAATGAACCAAGCCCGGTAGTTAACAGAGGCTTTATTGACAATGAAAGTAATTAGTTTTTGAGTGGATTGAAAGGTTTTTGTTTATGCTGATCGTATCCTGGCATTCATATCGGGTCTCCGGTTCGGATGAGGGTACCTTATCTATCAGGATTTCTCACCCAGCTTCCTTTTTCGCACATGACTGGCCAAAATGCGATAATTTTCTTGCTGTACATGCTCGTCTTTCCGCATGGCCCACAGGGCATCTTTGTGTTTTTTTAAATCTTCACCAAGATCGATGATGGGCAAAGGATAATCAGTGCCCAGTTTGAATCTGTACATTTCGGCTTCCAATGGAGAAATTTTCCATGGCTCATGTACCAAATGCGTGGGCAATGTCGATAGTTCAGGAATCCAATGTTTGATAAACACACCATCAGGATCGTGGGAGATGCTGTTTTTCACTGGATTGTAAACGCGGATAGTGTTGACGCCAGTAGTACCGGCCTGCATCTGAAACTGCGGATAGTGAATGCCCGGCTCGTAATCTAAAAATTGCTGGGCAAGGTATTGAGCTGCCCAACGCCAATCTTGAAAAAGGTGATGGGTAAAAAAAGAAACCACCAAAGCCCTCATCCTAAAGTTGATCCAACCAGTGGTATTTACGCAGCGCATGCAGGCATCTACCAGTGGAACACCAGTATGTCCAGTTTGCCAAGCCTTAATAAATGCCTCATTTCTTTCATGCGCCAAAGCCTCATAACCACGGTTAATGCACTCGGTTTCATAGCGACATTCTTGCTCAAATTTTTGGATAAAATGATCTCTCCATTTGAGTCGGGTCGCAAAGTCCATAAATGGCTTTTTGACGCTCGAACTTGCCAAATGCCGTAAAGTAGCCTGATACACCTGTTTTACGGATAAATTTCCCCATGCCAAATAAGGCGAAAGCCGTCCACAAGACTTGCGGCTCTGTAACGGCTTGCTAATATGGCGACTGTAATTGACACCTCGCTGAGTCAAGAAAGAGCGGAGGTATTGCTTTGCCACATCTTCGCCAGCGGGCTGCATGGTTTTTGGGTAATGTTGAAGCTCAGTTTCTAAATGCTCTGGCAGTGAAAATGAGTGTTCAAAGTCAACAGATTTCCGTTGGCTAAAAGTATTTTTGATCAAAGGCTGGTGCATTACGGTGTACCACTTTTTATCCCATTGCTCACGGTTTTTAATGCCACGTATAATGCCATCACGTTGAAATTCCTTCCATTCTATATTTTGCTTCGCGAAGAAGGCTTTGAGGGCAAGGTCGCGATCATAAGTTTGCTGGATACCGCTTTCTTGATAACTGAAAACAGTATCGATGCTAAATTTTTTGAGCAATACATCAAAAAACTCAAGGCACTCTGCGTGAATGATTTCTACTTTTTGATCGTAGGCTTTGAGTTTTTCATTCATCTGCGCTATGGCATTGTACTGAAATTGCAAATGACGGATTGAAGTATCAGGATAGGAAATCAAACTGGGTTCGAAGAAATAGATGATCAAGTAGGGCAGAGGACTGTTTTCTGCGGCATGCAGTGCAGCATGGTCTTGTGTGCGTAAATCTCGCTTGAGCCAAACAATATTAATGCGATTTTTTACTGACACGGGCTGGGTTAAATAGGCTAAGGAAAACTATAGCCAACTAACATTCTCTCTCCGCCTAATGTTTTGGGCAGTGCTTGTTTGGGGTCATAAGTTTTAGAGTGAACCTCTGACATTGTGCACCAGTCTCTTAATATTGGGCTAAAGAAAATGTGAAAGAGGTCTAGTTGAGGTTATAAGGTGAGTGGTTAGTTCTAATTCTTGCACTCAATACCCCACACAACACCAAAGATCTTCCATTTTTTGCCATTGGAGAGCGTGGGAGGAAGTGATTCCGTTTTCTATAATTGCGCCTAAGGCCGTGCCGTTTGTGGGCAGATTGACTTTAAGTTGTTCGGCAAAAATCAATTGCGTGCGGCCATGCAATTTGTAAAGGGCTTCTTTCGCGCACCAGATTTGAGTAAGTTTTGTAATGTCTTCACCAGCCCAAGGCTTTTCACTCTCGTGTAAAAATTTATGTGCAATCCGGTGGATTTGAGGTCTTTCATGCTCAATGTCAATCCCAATAGGGCCAACAGAAGATAAGGCAGCAGCACCAAATCCTTTCGCATGCGAGATGGAAATATGGAGTCCCTCAAGATTCAGGTGAGGCTTGCCGAATTGGTCTTTATAAACTTCGTATTTCAAACCTGGGATTAGAGCTTTTAATGCCAGTCTTGCAGAAAGCCATTCGAGCTTTTTACTTTCTATCTTGTTCCCGTCCAGTATGGCTTGGTCTTCACCCGAAGGCGCAAAAAGAGAAATCAATTCGTCCAAAGTCTCCTCTGTTTTCCAGATGGCCATTGAAACTCCGTTCGCGATTTCCTCTTTATGAAATAAAGGCATGAATTTATAATTGGCTTAGCAGCTTGAATCCTTAGTTTTACAACCAAGTCGAAATATAATCCTTTTCAAAAGCTATGGCGCAGGTAAATGTCAAAAAACTCAATACAGTAGGCGGACATCAGGATTGCGTTTATACCCTCGCCAAAGGCCCAAACCCCAATCAATTCTTTTCTGCCGGAGCCGATGGCGTGATTGCCCTTTGGGATTTGGAGGACATAGACAATGGTAGAATGGTAGCCAAAGTGCCAAGTTCGGTGTATGCCATTTGTTATTATCCAGAAAGAAACGCCCTGATCATCGGCCAGAATTTCGAAGGCCTGCACATCATTGATATTGATCAGCAGATTGAATTGGCTTCGATCAAACTTTCGCCCTCCCAAATTTTCGATATCAAAGTGATTAAAGACCGCATCATTGTGGCGCAGGGCAATGGCTATGTTCATATTTTGGACATCAGGACTTTAGAGACGGTTCACGTGATTCGAGATACGGAGAAAAGTGCACGCACGCTATCCGTTTCAGAGAAGAATGCGCATTTGGCGGTAGGCTATAGCGATAATAAAATCAGGATTTACTCCTTAAAAGATTGGCACTTGGTGAAAGAAATTGATGCCCATAAAATTTCGGTTTTTACCGTACGATACAGCCCCAATGAACGTTTCTTGCTCAGTGGAAGTAGGGATGCGCACCTCAAGGTATGGGATGTGATCGATGGCTACAGTTTAAAGGAGTCCATAGTGGCGCACATGTACGCAATTAACCACCTGGAATTTAGTCCTGATAACAAACATTTTGTAACTTGTAGCATGGATAAGTCCATAAAGGTCTGGGATGCTGCGACTTATCAACTCCTTAAAGTTATAGACAAAGCACGTCATGCGGGTCATGGCACCTCCATCAATAAATTACTTTGGAGCGAGCATAACAACCTATTAATTTCGGCCAGTGACGACCGCAGTATTTCCATTTGGGACATCAATTTTTAATTTTTCCGAACAATGAACATTACACCCTTAGAAATTAGGCAAAAGGTTTTCGAAAAGAATTTTAGAGGCTACGATAAAGACGAAGTAGCTGCTTTTCTTACTTCACTCTCAGTTGAGTGGGAAAAACTCCAAGACCAAACTAAGGAGTTAAAATATAAGCTCGAAGCGGCCGAAAAGGAGGTCATGAAGCTGCGCGAAGTTGAAAACTCGCTTTTCAGAACTTTAAAAACGGCCGAAGATACCGGAGCAAACATGGTAGAGCAAGCCAATAAAACGGCCCAACTCCATATGCGCGAAACCGAAATGAAAGCTGATGCGCTGATGAGCGAGGCCAAGCACAGGGCCAAATCTATAATTGAAGATGCTGAAAATAGAGCGGGCGCGATCATCGAAGATATGGAGGACGAAATCAGGCAGCTTGAGCAAGTTTTCAGGAGCCTGAATGCCAATAAAGATGGGGTCATGTCGGAGTTAAAGAACTTGGCGACCGACATTATGGATAAGTTGAAACGTCACAATGACTTTCCTGCTGACATCAAGCCGATTTTGAAAGAGGCCAAAAAATTGAGCAGAGAAGTGAATGACAGTAATATTCAAGATAAAGCCGTGAGCGAAATGCTTGATACTGGCCATAAGAAGGAAGAAAAGCAGGCACCAGAAGCCGATCCAAGCCCTGTAGAAGAACCGATCGCAGAAAACCTTTCGAACCTTGATTTGAATGACGTTTCTGAAGAAAATGAAACGGAGGAAAATGAAGACGAAATCACCCTAACTGCTGAGGAAGAAGCTGAGTTTCTCGCGGCTGCTGAGGCAGACGAAGTCGAAGAAACGCATAAGGAAGACGATGAAGCCAAAGATGAAGCGGAGGAAGAAAACAAGGGTTCTTTTTTCGATCGATTTTAACCGAATATGAATATCGATAAGGTAGCTTTAGAAGGCATGGAATTCTATGCCTACCATGGTTTTTTCGAAGAAGAACGGAAAATCGGTAATAGATTCACGGTGGATATTGAAGTCACAACCGATTTTGAAAAAGCCGCCCTTAATGATGATTTGACAGGAACTGTGGATTACGTGCAACTATATTCCATTGTCAAAGACCGAATGGCGATTCCCTCTAAATTATTGGAGCATATTGGCCAAGACATTGTCAACGAAGTCTTTAAACAGTTTAGTGCGGTTGCTGCTATTACCTTGAGCATTTCTAAACATAATCCTCCTTTCGGTGGTATTTGCGATCGGTCTAAAGTGACTTTGGTGAGGGAGCGGGTTTAAAGTTTCATTGAGATGTCAAGAAGAAATAATTCACCAAGAATAAAAAAGCGTATAAATGCCACTCTGATTGATTTGGCGATTTACTTACCTCTGTTTTTGACCTACACTATTTATTTTGGAGAAGTAAATGATCAAGGTGAGTCAATTGTCTCTGGAGTAATGACTTTGCCCATCTTTATCTTTTGGTTATTGTATTTCCCAACAACCGAAGCCGCTTTTGGAAATACGCTCGGTCACAAGCTTATGGGCTTAAAGGTGGTAACCCTTTCAGGAAGACCAATTTCATTTCTTCAAGCATTCAAAAGAAGAATCCTTGATGGAATTGAGATCTACGGTAGCTTGGGAATCATAGCTTACGTAGTCGCAAAGAACTCCCCCAGAGAACAGCGACTTGGTGATAGTTTTGCACGTACGAAAGTAATAGGAGGTGATTCTGTTTTTTGTAAAAATTGCAATGAACAACTCGAGCTTTCGGGTAGTGATCTTATCAAAGGTCAATTTGGCTGCCCCGAATGTCAAACGACTAATATGATTGAATAGTCTTTGAACTTCGCTCTTGGTCATTGCGAACTTATTTTGGCTTTTCGAAGCTTTGATAATTATGCGAAGCCATCTAATACTCGACTCACTTTTTTATTGAAATACTTAAATCAATCGATTCAACTACCATAAATTGCAAAACCAATTGGCATTAGGCCAGTTATTCCCAAGCACTGAACTTTTAATTATCCCCCTTTGACACCTGCTCAACAATCCATCAATCAACTTGTACAATTACTCAAAATCGAAAGGGATGAAGACTACGCTCAATATGAGCGAAAGATGTTCAATACTTCTATCGAAGAGCGGAGAAAACGCGGGGTCACCTGGTATCCTGTGGTCATGGCCAATCGCTTTATTGGGACTGGCGAACGCTATACTTTAGAGTTGGACCGTACCAATTTCTTGGAGCAGAATCATTCTTTTCAGGTCGGTGCTGTAGTAAGTGTTTTTTCTGGTCACGGAGACGATGCTGAAGCAATTTCTGGTGTAATCAGTTTCTTGAGAAAAGAGAAAATGCGAGTTGCCTTGAATGTAAGTGAACTTCCTGATTGGCTGAGACAAGGTAAAATAGGAGTCAACTTGCTTTTTGATGAAGGCAGCTATCGCGAAATGAACCGAGCCCTTCAATATGTTTTGAGTGCCGAAACAGGGAGAATCGCAGATTTGAGAGAAACCCTCTATGGAGCTAGGGCAGCAGAATTTAAAACTGGTTTTGAATACCAATCTGTTAATCTCAATCCCAAACAAAACGAGGCTCTTACCAATATTTTTCATGCAAAAGACGTAGCCATCATTCACGGCCCTCCCGGTACAGGTAAAACCACAACGCTCGTCAACGCCATCAAAGAAGTAGTCAAAAATGAAAAACAGGTGCTGGTTTGTGCGCAAAGCAATGCAGCGGTTGATTTGATCGTAGAGAAACTAGCCAATTTAGGTTTGGAGGTGCTTCGCCTTGGGCATCCTGCACGACTTACCCCAGAAGTGATTGAAAATAGCCTTGATGTGAAAATTTCTCAGCATAGCTTTTTCAAAGAGTTGCGAGACATCCGCAAAAAGTCTGAGGAGTTTAAAAAGATGGGGCATAAGTACAAGCGTAGTTTCGGCAGAGATGAGAAATTTCAGCGCGATTTGCTCTTGAAAGAAGCGCGATTATTACGGCAAGATGCGGACAGAATTGAGTCTCAAATCACCGAAGACTTGATGGATCGGGCGCGAGTAATTGCTTGTACCCTCGTAGGGTCAACCCATCAATTATTGCGCGACAGGGTTTTTAAGTCTGTATTTATTGATGAAGCAAGTCAGGCTTTAGAACCCGCTTGTTGGATTCCCATTTTGAAATCCTACCGCGTGATTATGGCGGGCGATCATTTGCAGTTACCGCCAACTGTAAAATCAATTAAAGCAGGCAAAGAAGGTTTAGAAGAAACGCTTTTTAAGAAAGCCATCGAAAATGCCAAAGCAGATGTAATGCTCGAAACGCAATACAGAATGCATCCTCATATCATGAAATTCTCAAGCGATTACTTCTATAATGGAAAGCTAGAGGCAGCTGAGGAGGTTTTAATTCGAGATTGGGAAGACAAAGGAGCGAGGTTCGAGTTTATTGATACTGCAGGTTGCGGCTTTCAAGAGAAAATCAAAAAAGAAACGCTGAGTACCTATAATGAAGATGAGGCCAAATTGGTGATAAAGCTTTTGGCTCAGAACATTACTGAAAATACTTCGATCGGAATCATTGCTCCCTATAAAGCACAGATTGAATACTTGAGCGATTTACTTCAGGCCGAAGAAATCTTGGATGTGATCAAAGAAAACATCTCGATCAATACTATGGATGCCTTTCAGGGACAGGAGCGCGATGTGATCTTCATCAGCCTTACCCGAACCAATGATAAAAGTGAAATTGGCTTTTTGAAAGAATATAGAAGAATGAATGTGGCCATGACTCGGGCCAAATCAAAATTAGTGGTGGTGGGCGATTCTGCCACCTTGGGCAAAGACCCGTTTTATAATGCCATTATTGACTATGTGCAATCAATAGGTGGCTACAGATCGGCCTTTGAGTTTTTGTACGTTTAAGAAAATGCTTTTTTAACTACTTCTTCATTTATTACCTGAGTTGCGCTGATTACATCAAATTTGGGTGAGTCTATTAAATTGAATGATTTCAACCTCACAATTAAATCGTCAAAATCTGGAGTGGTTGCGCAGATTGCCTTATCAAGACCGAGAATATCGCCTATCTTTTGCTTTCCATTTACGGAATTGGCATCCTCTTCTGATAATGTCAGTAAAAAACTTAACGACCTTCTATGAACAAATTTCAAGGCTACGGCTTCAAGGTCGGCTTGCTTATACCTCTCCCTAAATGAAGTTTTTGCGCTTAAACAAATTGGTCCTTTTTCAGTGGAATAGAGCATTAAGTCGTAATTGATGTTTGGTACAAATGCCACTTTTGCCCCTAAGAAAATTGGGTAAATGCCTTCATTGATTAATAGAGTTGCCAAAATGTACTCAAATATCTTTCCGTTAACTCCTCTTTTTTGCTGTTCGTTATCCAGCAATCGATCTCTTGACTCAAGATATTTCTTCCAATAGAACCTAACATAATCACTAGGTTTTTCATACTTATGTATGTTAAAAGCTGGTGCTAGAGACTCAAAAATCTCCGCTGCAATTGTGTTATCTCCTTTAACAATGTTTAATTTTTTCAACAGCGACATCTAGAGTATTTTTAAAGTCTTTACTATTTCGTTTGCAGTTGCTTGTATCGCAGGTACAGCTACAGAATTTCCCAATTGTTTATATGCTTGAACATCGGATACCTTTAATTGAAATCCTTTTGGGAAACCCTGTAGTTGAGACCATTCAAATGGAGTTAACTTTCTTATGCCTTCCTTATTTACTTCACCAGTAATTTTAGTTACAGGAGTAAAATTTGTCAACCTATTGTCAATGATCAAGTTTCTCTCCCTGCCCATACCTCCACAGACTACCGCATTTGCCACCCCTTCTTTTTCTAAAATCTGATAACCGAAACCATTCCCTTTACCTTCATGTCTAGCTTTGTGCTTTCTAAGCGTTTCTAAATAAGTGGTAGATAGATAGTATTTAACAGAGACCTCTTTCTTTTCAATGATATCCTGAACAGTTTTTGGTACGTCATATTTTTTTGGGTATTTGAACTTGGAAATATTTAAGTCAGGTCTAAAGCCAACAATAAAAATTCTTTCTCTATTCTGAGGGACACCAAAATCTTTTGCATTGATAATCTCAGGCTCTGGAACAAAATATCCTAAGTCATTTCTCAAAACGTTTAAGATTGTGCTTAAAGTTCTTCCGCCATCATGGTTTCTAAGCCCTTTTACATTTTCAAGAAAAAATGCCTTTGGTCTTTTTTGATTTATTATTTCGGCAACATCGAAAAAGAGAGTCCCTCTCGTATCTTCGAAGCCGCCTCTTTTTCCAGCAATGGAAAAAGCTTGACAAGGGAAGCCAGCACATAAAACATCAAATCCATCTGGGATATATTTTTTGGTAGACTCTTTGGTGATATCACCAAACGGAACTTCTCCAAAGTTAAGCTCATAGGTCTTTTGTGAATATTTATCCCATTCGCTAGAAAAGACGCATTTACCACCTAGATTTTGCATAGCGATTCTAAACCCTCCTATTCCTGCAAATAGATCAATGAATTTGAACTTGGGATTTGCTGGAGCAGGAAAGGGAACGTTAGTAGCTAAATTGAAAAGGAGATATTGCAAAGCTTCATCAGCGACTTCATCATTAATTTCCTTATCTGGAAATTGATAACTCAATTGTTTTTTCACGTGGTTTAGAGCATCTTTTTTAAAAAAATTTGATACTCCATTTGAATGATTGTGTAAGTAATGCGTAAATGCAGCAGCTGAATTTTCCTCTCCTTCAAGAATTCTCACTTTAAATGAATCACCAAGTACTTTCTCAATTAAAACGGTTTCGTTGAATTGCATTTTTTGTTTTCTTTATTCAGGAATGATATTTCTTTTCGAATTTAGAATATTCGCGTGAATATGGGAAGTTTAACTCCTCTATAGTTTGTAATTATAAAATGGAGACCTCAAATCTTCCGATTCTATAAAATGTGGATTCCACTTTAAAGTTAGAGATCGAGGTCTTATTTTCTTATTTGAAATGCCGGGGTGAATAATTCACCATATAATTAATCATCCGGATGATTTTGAGGGGGATTCTTGGGTAGGAGATAAAAATATCACTTCAATGCTTTAGATTTATGCAATTGACTAAAACCAAAAAGCATGGATCAAACCAAATCAACCACCGAAACCCCTGAACATCAGATTGAAAACTTAAAAACCAGTATGCATTATCAGTGCCGTGTGATGCTGGATTTTGCCCTAAAAAATGGCAAGGAAGTAGATGCATCTCAGGTCAGTGTGGTAGAGCATGCTGCGACAAAGGCCAATATTGAAGCCATAGTTGGGGCTTATAATTATCTAGCGGGCTTGGTTAAACCCGCCTTACCTGGCACACTCATAATGTTCGATAAGAGCAAAAGAGAAAAGAGTGCACTAAGCATTTTGGGGCCATTGCCGATTGTAAGGCATTTTATGCTTTTATCCATCTTGTCTTTGCTAGCGCTGATTTTGACAAGTCTTTCAGATCAGGTAAACGTGGCGTCAATTCAAATGAGCATGCTGCAAGGGAAAGGGTGGAGCCAAGTACTCAGGTTTATGTTTTTATTGGCAGCAAGTAGTGTGGGAGCCTCCTTTTATGCACTTTTCGAAATGAACAATTACATCAGTTCAGGTACTTTCGATACAAAATATGCTTCTACTTATTGGTCGCGTTTTGTACTTGGTTTGGTCGCGGGGATTTTGCTTTCCGAACTCTTTGTCGTGTTTATTGAACCAGCCCAAGAAACGCAAGATTCAGGAGCACCATTGGCTTCTGCTACCTATTTGCTAAAACCGATTTTGGCTATTTTGGGTGGTTTTTCTGCAAGTTTAGTCTACCGAATTCTCAACAGGCTGATTTCAGCGGTGGAGTCAATCTTTACAGGTTCGGCCAATCAAATGATTGAGCAGAAAAAGCAGGAATTCGACTTAATGAACCAGGCCAGCGAACAAAAAATGAAAACGGCTTCTGCTCAAAATCTATTGAACTTGAAGGCAACTTTGATCAAGAGCAATGTGCCTCAAACTGTACTCGATCAGGTAGATCAAGCACTGGCGCAAGTGATATCTGCCGCACCAGTGGTTAATAATTCGTCCACCAAGAATTAGGTCAAAACTGCATTGGATATTTGAAAACCTTGAGGAAGCGCTTCAAGGTTTTTTTATGCCTTTTTCAAACCAATGCAACCCTCTGGCTTTAATCGATGTCTTTCCCGAAAATCACTCAAACTCAAAACAATGAAAACAACAAAAACTCCTCTTATCATTCTGATTGCTTTATTCATTTCTACAATCAGTTTCGCGCAACAAACCATTAACAAGTCATTTAATGGGGTGAAAAATATCCGTTTGAGTACCGCTTCTGGAAATGGTACTATCAAAAAGGGCACTGGCAACGAAGTTAAAGTAACTCTTGAATACACTTTCGATGACGAAATCTATAAGCCCACTTTTGAACAAGATGGCGACCGTTTGATCATTGACGAACGTTTTGAAAGAAGCAGATCGGTGAGAGGCTATGCTGAATGGACTTTGGAAATTCCTGATGGACTTGAGCTTGAGTTTAAAACTGGCTCTGGAAATATCGAAGTAGACGGCTTGGAAATTAATGTCTTGGCAAAATCTGGTTCAGGCAACATCGAGATGTCAGATGTTACAGGTGAATTTAGAATGAACACTGGCTCTGGTAATATAGAATTATCCAATGTAAAAGGCGATAATCAAGGCAATACAGGTTCTGGTAATATTAGATTAGATCGCGTTGAAGGCAATTCAGATTTCAATACGGGTTCGGGCAGTATTAGAGGAAGAGCAGTGTCAGGTGCGATGGATTTCAACACAGGCAGCGGAAATATTACGATTGATGGTGCTACAATTCAGGGGAATTCTCGAATGAACACAGGCTCTGGGAATGCTGAGGTGGTTTTGGAGGGTGAATTGAACTTCGATTTATCGCTGAATACTGGTTCTGGGAATGCGACTTTGGATTTCAATGGTACGACTATCGCTGGTGAGTTCAGAATGGAAGCATCATCCAAAAGCGACATTAGAGCTCCATTTGATTTTGACAGGGTTTCAGAAAAGGAATCTGGCTGGAGAAATAGCAAGCGCTACACAAAAGAGGCTAAAGTTGGGAATAAAGACATTCAAATTGTCATCAGCACAGGCTCAGGGGTCTCTCAAGTAAGAAAATAATTTTTTTCAAGACTTCTGTAATCATTTGGGATTATAGAAGTCTATTCTCAAAACAACGGTCAAATGCTCAAAAACTTTCTACTGGTGACCCTGCGCAATTTGCGCAGGAATAGCCTCTACTCCATCATCAATATTTCAGGTCTTTCCATTGGAATTGCATGCAGTATCTTAATTCTGCTGTGGGTTCGCGATGAAACCTCCTTCGATAAATTCATTCTAAAAGCCGATCGCCTTTATCAAGTATGGGTAAATGCCGAGTTCGATGGCTCAATCCAAACTTGGAATTCCGTGCCGCTTCCTACTTATATGGAAATGAAAAATGCCCATTCCAACATTGTTAATTCGACAGTGGCAGGTTGGGGTGCCGAAAGATTGATTGCCAGAGATGACAATCGAATCATGCAACAGGGCTATTACGTGGGGGAAGAATTCCTAGATATGTTCGAATTTCCGATGAAAATAGGTCAAGCTTCTGAGGTTTTGGACGATCCCTCTTCGATAGTGATTTCTGAGGCTTTGGCCGAGATCATGTTCAAGGGAGAAAATCCAATTGGGCAATTTTTAAAGGTAGAAGATGCAAGCACGCTCAAAGTGTCTGGGGTTTTTAAAAATGTGCCCAAGAATTCATCATTTCAATTCGACTACTTAATTCCATGGAAACACAGAGAGTCAATTCAACAATGGGTTCGGGACAACACAACTAATTGGGGAAATTACTCTTTTCAGGTTTATGTAGAACTTACGGATGCCGCAAGCGAACTCAATGTGGAAGCTGGAATTAAAGATATTCTAACTGAAAAGGGGCAAACAGATGTGCCAAGAGAGTTTTTCTTACATCCGCTATTGAGGTGGAGGCTTCATGGTCAGTTTGAAAATGGAAAAGAGGCCGGAGGTCAGCATGAATACGTGACCTTATTTTCTGTTGTGGCTATGCTCATTTTGATCATCGCTTGTATCAATTTCATGAACTTGGCAACGGCCCGTTCCGAAAGAAGGGCAAAGGAAGTGGGAATCAGAAAAAGTTTGGGTTCAAGGCGAGGACAATTGATTGCTCAGTTCTATGGAGAGTCTTTGGTCATCGCGGTCATTTCTTTTCTCTTTGGTATTTTACTTGTGAATTTGTTATTGCCAGCTTACAACAACTTGGTCGATAAAAAACTGGCCATAGACTACCTCTCATCTGAGTTTTGGCTGTTTTCATTGGCCATTATATTCGTGACAGGGATCGTTTCTGGTAGTTATCCATCGCTTTATTTGTCTTCTTTCAACCCAATTAAAACACTTAAAGGGAAGGTTTCAGTAGGCAAGAATGCGAATCTGCCGCGAAAGATTCTCGTAATGATGCAGTTTGGGTTTGCCATTATACTCATCATCAGCACCATCGTCATCGTAAAGCAAATCGATTTGGCTAAAAGTCGCGATTTAGGCTATAATCAAGAGGGTTTGATCACAATCCCACTCACAGATGAAATCACCAAGAACTATGATGTGCTGAAACAAGAGCTGCTAAGGTCGGGCGCGGTGCTGTCTATGACTCGGTCAAACAGTGATGTTACCTCTATTCAATCCAATAATTTTTTAAGTTGGCCGGGCAAGCCAGAAACGGAAAAGGTGATGTTTGTTACTGTAGTAACGGAATATGACTATGCCAAAACGGTTGGGGCTGAGATGATTCTGGGCAGGGATTTTTCAAAGGAATATGCAAGCGATAGCACTGCCATAGTGGTCAATAAGGCGGCCATGGACTTAATGCAGTTGGAAGAACCTATTGGAACTCAGCTGAGTTTGTGGGGAGGTAAGCGGACGCTCATTGGTGTAATGGATAATATTTTGATGGGCTCACCTTATGAGCAAGTAAAACCAATGTTCATGGTGCTCGATAATTGGGGTGGCTCTTTGACCCTAAGACTGCAAAAGACCAACGACATGACCGCCACCATAAAAACGGTTCAGGGCATTTTCGAAATCCACAATCCGGCTTATCCTTTCGATTACCACTTTGTAGATGTGGATTTTGAAAGAAAATACACCACCATTAATTTGACACGACAGCTTTCAACCATTTTCGCGATACTGACCATTTTCATTACTGGTTTGGGCTTATTTGGATTGGCTTCGTATACTGCTGAGCAGCGCATCAAAGAGATTGGTATTCGTAAAGTTTTAGGTGCCTCTGTGCCCAATTTGGTGGGTTTAATGTCGGTGGATTTTGCAAAACTGGTTTTGATCTCTTTTGTGGTAGCAGCACCATTGGCTTATTGGTTTCTAGATAACTACCTTCAGAAATACAGCATCAGAACGAGTATAGATTGGTGGATTTTCGCAGTAACAGGCCTGGTTTCGTTGGTTTTCGCTTTGGCGGTGGTCATGAATCAAGCAAGGAGAGCGGCATTAGCGAATCCAGTTCAGTCGTTGAGGAGTGAGTAAGAGTTAATCCAGATTATGCAATGGTAGCCTCTAATGCATAATCAGGGTTAAAGAAAACCAAATATATCCTTTAAGACAGTCATTCTGAACTTGTTTCAGAATCCGTCAGTGTTATAATTCCACTGAATTATTAAGTTTGCATTTTGAACCTCTTATGTCAATTCGATGCACATGGCTTTCTATCCTGAGCACTCTAAAGCATCGGAGGAAGGACCTACAATCACAAGAAAATGGATTTAGACCCTTCGTACCTCAGGGAAGGAAAACAGTCTTTCGGATGTGAGTAGAGGAGATTAATGAAAACAGGAGCAAATTGTTTTGTGCACTCTGCTTTTCATCCTGATCCCGACCTCATCGGGAGAAGGAACTAACCTTGGTTAACTGAAAATGAACTTAGGCCCTTCTTTCCTCAGGGAAGAAAACGGATTTTGACTTTGGCTCGAATCGTTGAGGAGTTCAGGCTCAATACAATTAATTGTTCTTTGCTTTTTATTCTGGCCCCGACCTCATCGGGAGAAGGAACCAACTAATATTCAAGCCCATTCCTAACTCCCATTTTATCAATCGCAATCACCCCTTTAGACGACTGATCAAACACCAATTCGATTGCGGTACAAGCGAAAGAAGGATCCGTTGAGAAAGCCTTAAATGGAATTTCAAAAGTTTCCATAGCCAATTCCCAGTCACTGCCTAGGCGAGAGTTCATCTTCCCAATTTTCATATACTTGACTCTGATTTTTGGAGCCAGTTTTTTATGATCGTAAAGCTTTGCCGAAACGCTTGAAGAATCATTTCCGATTAGACGAATGGTGAAATTAAGGTCTTCATCTCCTTCTAATTTGATCTTTGCATCTTCTGCTCTCGCGATTGAAAACAATAATGTTGAAGTAGAATCCAAATTCAATGCCTCTTCAAAATTGAAGCGATAACTTTTTTCTCTTTTAGTTGAATCATTATTCCAACCTATAATTACCGCACTTTTTCCTTGTGTGCTTTTGTCTCTATGCAGCAACTCTTGCTCGTACCAAACCTCCAAATTCTGACTTGAAATAGAGATGTTTTCCGACTTGGTAGTTTGGATATCAATATCTTCCTCGTAATCCACCAAAGTTTGATCTTTTGAAGATTCGAAATTATTCACATAAACTACTTCAGGAAGCCAATCTGCAGCCACGGCTGCATTCTGCAAAAGAGGTAAATAGTCATGTTTTTTGTTGAAGACGTACTCGGTGAAAGCAGCCAAATAAGTTTTGGCGACCAATCTTTGTTCTTCTCCTTGAAGTAAAGGTGCCGTATTTAAAAACCAACCCGAGGTGCCTCCAAAATCATTTCTTCCCCAAATCGAATTGAATTGCCCATGATTGGCTTGGTGTACATAAACGCCAGCCTTGATTCGGTCAACAGAATCAGTATTGGTGATGCGTTGGTATTGTCTTAAACCAAAGAAGCTGGCTTCATCTGAGTCATAAGCACCTTGAATTGAAAAGTAATTGATGTTCTCTAATTCAACCCTGCGAAAATAACGTGCATCTGTCGGGGCGATAGTGACTACCCCTTGAATCCCAAAGTTGAAGTCGAATGTCACATTCGCATCGTCTGGAAAATAGGCAAGTTTATTATAAGCAGCAGCAATCGATACCGCTTCACCACCCCTAGAATGGCCCATTAAAATGATATTGTCCAAATCTACTTTTTGATAGAATTCAGAGTTTACATCATTGTTCCATTCTCTCCATTGACTTAAATGCTTCAGCAGCAACCAAGCTCGGGCTGGCATTTCCTTCCCTCCAAAATCTCCCGACCATGTTCCATTGATAAAATTTTCGTCTACAGAAACGGTAATAAATCCTTTGCTGGCCAGGAGTTCACCCAGATAAGCGTAGCCAGGATCTGAATAATGTTCCATGCTATGATTGCCATGCACGATCAGGATCAAAGGCAGTTTGCCTTCTTTTTTCGGTAGCCAAGTCCTTCCATTGATAGGGAATTCAGTAGCCCCAAAACCCCAATATTTTTCTCTCCATTTCTTCTTTTTGCCTTTCCATTCGGGAATGATGAGCGAACCATCTACACTTGAAGTTTTAATTTTAACTCCTTCGCCATATTCAGGTCGCTTTTTATCGGTGCCGCTTCCGTAGGTAAAATAGTCGAAGCCATAAATTCCGGCTTCTGCTGGGTTCGCAATACCCATTTCAGAAAGGGTGGTTACTTCGGTGGGCTTGAAATCAATTGGATACGGATTACTTCCTTCATCAATCAGGAAATAAACTGGTCCTGCAATTCCTACCAGACCGATGACGGTGAAAAGTGTGTACAGCACCTTGTTTTTATTCCCTTTGATCAAGTTCATTAATGAACCAGTCAAAAGCACTAAGGAGGAAATGGCAATCGTCATGGATTCTGTCAGCACTGCCGAAGACCAGCCAAAGTGCATATACTCAGCTAAATAGTAGGTGAATACCGTTGCAAGCACCAATGAAATGGCCACGGTTGGAATGCCTTTAACTAGAAGGTGCAATGCAGAGCCAACCCATCGGAAAACATAAAACGCCAAAATTCCGGCTATTAAATAGGCAGGAAGCTGCAAGAAAAGGGGATATCCACTTCTAAAATAAATGGCTCCAATTGCCATGAAACTAAGAGATAGCAAAAGTAAACCAAAAAATGAACCTCTGATAAAGAGGTCAAGTTGGCTTAGTTTAGGGCCTTGAGGGAGTTTGTTTTTCTTGTTGATGCGATTGAAGAAGGATGCCATTTGCCGAAATTAAGAACCTTAATATAGCAAAGGGAAGTTTAGGGGCTGAATAAAAAACTGTGAGTGGTTAGTCTATAATGGATAGAACTTCATTTGGGACTTACCTTCTTATTACCTCACGGATTGAGAATTGATCAAAGGATCTTTGATTTCCATTTTTGAAAATGGAATAATGAATATAGATGAACGAAGAGTCTTGATTTGGATTCCATTTTTTAGTGAATTCTCGACTTAGATTTCTGGTTTGAGTTGAGTTAACCGAATTCAAGTTAGAATCAGAAATGAAGCCTATGGTCTCATAATCTCCAACAGATTGTATCCCAAGTTCAAAACGAATTGAGTCAATCCTTTTCAGATGCTTTACTGGGTATTCAATATCAATCCTAAAACTGAATTGCCCATCTATTAATTCTATTACATCGGGACTTAATGTGATGTTCGTATTCTTCAAACTATTAATCATTTGGTGGTGACATTGCATAGCAGTTGAGCCAATCAATATGAAGAGTAGGATGATGATTTTAGTAGGTTTCATTTAATGAACTAAACGAATCTCATGACTTAAATCTTGTAGCAACTTCACCTTTGATTCAAAGATTTCAACCTTACTTAAAAGTACTTCAACTTGAATAGAACATTCCATTTCGAAAGTTTGATGGCCGACTTCCAAATCAAGTTCTTTAATCAATCGCTGTACTTCGTTCATTTCTTCATAAGGAAAAGCTAAAGCAAATCCTTTTGTAATCGGCTTTTCGATGATTTCGTTTTGCTCCAAAGCTTTGAAAGCCGCGGTTTTATAAGCCGTGATTAGCCCGCCAACCCCCAACTTTGTCCCTCCGAAATACCGAACTACGACCACTAAAGTGTTGGTCAACTCTTTCGATTTTATTTGACCCAGAATGGGGTCGCCAGCAGAATGGTCGGGTTCACCATCGTCATTAGCACGATAATATTCGCCTTCGAGCCCATATATATAAGCATAGCAAAAATGTCGGGCATCGTAGAATTGCTTTCTCAAAGCCTCTAATTTTTCTTTGACTTCTTCTTCATTACTCACTGGGTAAGCGAATGCCAAGAACTTGCTTCCTTTTTCCTTATAGAATCCTTCGGAAACTTTTGATATGGTGAGGTAGAAATCAGCTGACATTTGGTAAAAGTAACAATTATGAATTTAGGCTAGAGCGCCCTTAGAATTTCTTGATGACTTAAAAGCAGAATTGCCAGAATGGCTAAACTGATGCCTATTCGATTCAGTAAACTCAGTTTTTCCTTGAAAATCAGAATCGCAAAAATTGTGGAGACGATAATAATTCCAATGTTCAGTGAAGGATAAAGGATCGCACCATTGTTTTCGAAAGCCGAGAGGGCTTTCAGTTGTAAATAGATAGAAAAGTAGTTGGGTACACCAAGATAAATGCCACCAAGAATGTCCTTTGGTCGTACTTTGATGCCTTTGATCAAGATGAAAATCAGTCCCAAAATAAAAGCCGATCCAAAGGTGATGATGGGGAAAATGCCTTCCACTTCTTCTTCAATGAGATTGTGATTGGCATAGTTAAGTGTGGTGTCAATCAAACCTCCCAAAATGAAAACCGCCAATGGCAAGGCAAGGTAAGCTAGGGTAATCTGCTTTTTGCCAATACTCTCAGAAGCCTGCTTTTTTGAAACCAAATAGATGGCAATAAAGGCTATTGCAATCCCTAAATAATTCCACAAATCGAGCGATGAAGTGCCGATTTTGAAGATGAATAAGCTAAACAAAACAGGAATGGCCAATGACATTTTGCTTGCTACCGTGGCCACCGCAATCCCTCGGGTTTGGGTAGTTTTTGCCATTAAATAAAAGGTGCTAACGAACACAATACCCAATACTGCCGCCACTTGAAACCAGCTTTGATCAATGGCAATAGTGGTCTTTATATGCCCGAAACCTACATATAGACTGCCAGTAATTACACACACCAAGTAATTGGTGATTATGGCTGGAAAAGTATTGATATTGAATTTAGAGAATGACCTAAAGGACAAGAAAATAGCCACATTGGCCAGTATGGTGAGCAGTAGGTAGAACATCGGTTCGAAGGTAAGAAATGGGCTGCGATTTGATCTTCTTTTTGAAAATTTATAGGCGGAATTATACAACATGTATTATACAAGTTGTATATTACAAGTTGTATAATAAACGAGAGTGTAATGGCTACAATCAATCCGTTTTTGCTGAAAGGCTATGCAGGAGAGCAATACTTCTGTGACAGAGTTGAAGAAAGTCAAAAAATCATCAATTCTATTCATAACCAGCAAGATTTGACCTTATATGCCTATAGAAGGTTGGGGAAATCAGCGCTTATTAGGCATGTTGCAACGCAAATGGAAGCGGATTACCATTTTGTATATGCCGACATTTGGGGTACCAGTTCACTCTCAGAATTTGTAAAAGAATTAACAAATTCGATCATCAAAAGCAATGTTTTTAGCCAAAGAGGTCTTGGTAAAAAGCTACAAGATTTTGTTAAATCTCTTGGTACATCATTCACAATTGGCCATGATGGTATGCCTTCTATCGATTTGACGTACAATGATAAATCGAAGGCATTTAAGAATTTGGATGAAATCATAGGGTTTTTAAATGCTCAAACCAAGCCTGTTGTGTTGGCTATTGATGAGTTTCAGGAAATAAGAAAATATGATTCGGAAGACACCCCAATTGAGGCGGTGTTAAGAAAGCTGACCCAGCAGAGCAATAATATTCGATTTATTTACAGCGGAAGTGAATTTCACCTGCTAAATGACATTTTCAATAGCTATAACCGCCCATTTTATCAAAGCACAAGAATGATAGAGATAGGGCCTATTGAACATGATATTTATAAGGAATTTATTCTTTATCATTTTCAAAAGGGAAACAAAAGTATAGATAACTCATTAGTGGATGAAATACTTAAATTCACCTATCGACATACCTTTTACGTTCAATCCATTTTCAATCACTTATATAGCCTTTCAAAACAGCCGAAAAATTGGACTGAATTCGAGAAAATTTACCATCCTTTTATTTTGGAAAAGGGTGTTTTTTATAGTGAACTGCCTAATAGGGTAACTCCTCAGCAATTTGTAATTACCAAGGCATTTGCAAAGGCTGGAAAGGTGTCATCACCGACCGGAAATGCATTTTTGGATTTGGCAGGCTTGACAAATGCGAGTAGTATGAAAAGGGCAGTACAGGCTTTGTTGGATAAGCAGATCCTAATTAAAGAAGGTGAGGATTATAGATTATATGATGTTTTTCTTGAGCACTATTTAAATTTCAACAAACATTAGCAACTGTGAAAAAACCAGAAGTATATAATTTCGATTCCAAACCCGATTTACGCGGCAACCTCACCTTTTTAGAAGAGTTGAAGGATGTGCCCTTTGAAGTAAAACGGGTGTATTGGCTCTATGCCCTACCTGAGCAACAGGTCCGGGGCGATCATGCCCATAAAACTGGTGAACAAGTCATTATTGCGGTGCAAGGCAAAATCGAAGTGCTATTAGAATCCCAAAAAGGCGAGTTGTTCAATTGCACCTTGGACAAGCCCGACAAAGGGCTTTATATTCCGCCTTTGTGGTGGGGAAAGATGATTTTCAGTAAGAATGCTCTGATGATTGGACTAGCTTCGGATGAGTACAATGAGGACGATTACATTAGAAGTAGAAAGGATTTTAGATGAGAAACCTCAAAGTAGTTGAGCAAGCATCCCTAATTGCTGAAAAGCAATTTGCTCAAATTCTCTATACATCGAAGACCTTTTTGGAGGTGAATAATAACCTTCCTCAGATTCATTTTTGGCTGATGGAAACCACTGACCAAACTGCTTTAGGGCACGTTAGCTTTTCTTTAGAAGAAGGTAAAGCCTTAAGTCCGGCCAAAGCTCCTTTTGGTGGTTTTTCGTTGGCAGATTCACTCAAAAGTGAAGAACTTACCTTTTTTATTTTTGAAGTAATTAGAAAACTTAAAAATTTGAATATCAGTGCTATTTACCTAAAGTCGGCACCAGATAATTATGGAATTCATCTTTCTGTTTTAAACCAAAACCTAGTCTATGCTGGCTTTTCGGGACTGAAGGATTTTGAATATCAAAGCATTATGGTAACCGATGAGGCTTTTGATTCGAAGATAGCTGAAATGGAAAATCGTAAGTTGAAGAAGTGCGAAAAAGAGGGCTTCGAATTTAAATTACTGTCTCAAAACCATCTGCACGCAGTTTTTCAATTTGTAAAAGCCCATAGAGACGAAAAGGGCTATGATTTTTCAATGGATTGGGAAAGTCTAAAAATGGCCAATTTGGCTTTGCCCAATATCTATTTACCCATGGCGGTTTTTGACGGCCCTAAAATGATTGCCGCTACCATAGCCATAAGGGCTATCGACAAGGTGCTTTATAATTTCTCGCCTGCCCATGATTGGGACTATCATCAATTCAGTCCGGTAGTAATGCTCACGCAAGGTTTATATCATTTTTGCCAAACCAACGGCTTTACCCACCTCGACTTGGGGACTTCCTACTTGGATGATGCCATTAATGAAGGACTAAAGTCTTTCAAATCTCGTTTAGGGGCTGAAACCTTTTTTGGTCACAGTTATCATAAAATCTTATCTTCACATTAAAATTTTTGCGGTTGTCCTCTCAATTCTTTAAAAGTTCGAAATGGTCATTCATGGCGGTGGTTTTCCGCGCTTTAGGTGGATTGACCATCAACAAACTTTTTGCGGTTTTCTTCGGCACCAATGGCATTACACTGCTTTCTCATTTTCAAAACCTCACTTCGCTATTCACTCTGCTTCCTTCCGAGGGAATCAATCGAGCAATAATGAAGCACTGGTCCGATCCAAAAGCCAGCGAAGAAAGTAAATTTAAAATATGGCAGACGGGTTTTTGGTTGACCAATGTGCTTTTTATTGCCGTTTTTGCATTGCTGTACTTCTGGAAAAGAGACTTTTTCTTTGCTCGCTTTATTGAACATTATAGCGTAGAGCGCTTTCTCTCAATTTTCCTTCCCGCTGTCTTCCTCATGCTCATGACGGCACTCCTCAACTCCATTATTTTGGCCTATAGAGATGTAAAAGCATATGCACTGATCAGTATTGGCGGAATGATTTTGTTGGTGAGCACAGTTGTAATTACAGTAGCTAAGGGAAATCTAAATCTGGCCCTATTGAGCTTTGTGGTCGGCTATTCGCTGATGTTCTTTTGTGCTCTTGCTTATTTTATCATTCACAGAAAAAGGGTCAAACTGCAATTTGGTTTGCCAAATGGGGACGCTCTAAAGAAGATTGGGCATTTTATACTCATGGCGCTCAGTGCCATTGCCCTGGGCAAACTGCTCGATTTTGTGGTAAGAGATTATGTGATAGAGCTATACGGACTTAATCGCACTGGCCTTTGGCAATCGGTAACCAAAATGTCATCAAGCTATTTACTTGTTTTTAGTGGTACGGTTGGGGTTGTCTATTATCCTAAAATGGCCTCGCTAATCCATGACGATGAAGCGCTTCGCAAATATGTGGGTAAAGTAATGGCTTTCGTGGCCTTTGTTACTTTCATCTGTTTGGGGATTTATTACTTGAATAGAACTTTCATTTTGCAGTTGTTTTTCGATAAAGGTTTCGAACAGGCAGCGTATTTGGTCAGGTTTCAGACGATAGGCGACTTTTTCTGTATTCTATCATATTTATTAGCTTACCTTTTAAGCGCTAGAGTGAAAACCTTTAAGTACATGGTGGCCCAAGTATTCTCTGCAGGGATTTATTTGCTTTTGATCTATCTGTTGATGGATCGGTTCAACCTCGAAGCCCTGACTCTCGCTTATTTATGGAGGCATATTGGCTTTTTCTTGATCCTTGTCCTATTCAATAGGAAATTGCTTTTCCCGAAAATTAGCGAAATAGAAGAATCAGTAATGAACAAAGTACGATGATGGCCCTAAAACTACACCTATGCACATGAAGCCCCTCGTTTCGGTGATTTGCATCTCGTATAATCATGCCCCCTTTATTCAAGAGGCTTTGAATTCTGTTTTCGGGCAAACTTACCCAAATCTAGAACTGATTATTTTGGATGATGCGAGCAAAGATGAGAGCCAAAAAATCATCGAAGGGCTGATTCAGGAAAGAACAAATACCACCTTCTATCCACACGCCAAAAATGAGGGCTATACACGTACGTTCAATGAAGGATTGAAGAAGGCCAAGGGCGAATTTATTGTGGACTTCGCATTGGATGACGTAATGCTTCCTGATTTCATTGAAAAAAGTATCGAACGATTGACAGACTTAGGAGGTGATTATGGCATCAGCTTTTCGAATGCCCAATACATCAATGCCCAATCTGAAGTAGTTGGTGATCATAACGCGATCTTAAGAAAGAAAGGATTGATGGATCAAATTCCAGAAGGAGATGTCTTTGAAATGATATTGAAACGCTATTTCATCTGCACCCCAACTATGGTCATTCGTAAAGTGGTTTTTGACCGAATGGGAGGGTATGACGAAGCTTTAGCTTATGAAGATTTCGATTTTTGGGTACGATCTTCCCGCCAATTCCAATACGCATATATTGATGAAGTGCTGGCGCAAAAACGAAAGCTCGAAACCAGCATGTCTGCTAATAGGTATCGCCACAGACAAAACCAGCAAATGGCCTCTATTTTGAAAGTTTGCCAAAAAGCATTTACCCTTTGTAAATCCAAAGCTGAACTCAATGCCCTGAAAGAACGGCTCTACTACGAACACCGACAATGCATAAGGCATGAGGCTTACCCTTTGGCACAGGAATACCTGGCATTGATCAAGTTAGTTCATGGTAATTGGGTAAAAACACGAATAGTTGCAGGCCTCATTGGGTTTGGGATTGATTTTTCTAGAAAGAAGAAAACGTTTGAATACTAGAATTTCTGCAATCAATTCCGATTTGGGTTTCCTTTCCCGCTAAAAACATTATCTTACTCACCTTGCACAATTCTATAATATGATGCCCGAAATCAAAAAAATAACCAAAATCCTTGTTGCCAACCGTGGTGAAATTGCTATTCGCGTTTTACGTGCTGCTTCTGAATTGAAAATCAGAACAGTAGCCATGTACACTTATGAAGATCGCTATTCATTGCATAGGTACAAGGCAGATGAAGCTTATCAAATCGGAGAAAATGACGAGCCACTTAAGCCTTATTTGGACATTGAAGAAATCATCACACTCGCAAAAAATGAAGGTGTAGACGCAATTCACCCTGGCTACGGATTTTTATCTGAGAATGTACGTTTTGTTCGAGCATGCAAAGAAGCAGGGATCATTTTCATTGGCCCAGAACCCGAGGTCATGGAAAGGCTTGGCGATAAAGTTCAAGCCAAGATCGTAGCGAAAAATGCTGAAGTACCGCTTATCGAGGACAGCCATGAACTTTTAACTACTTCGTCCATTGCCCTGAAAGAAGCCAAAAGAATTGGCTTCCCAGTAATGGTAAAAGCTGCTGCTGGCGGTGGTGGCCGTGGAATGCGTGTCGTGCGCGAAGAAGCCGATCTAGAAAAGTCTTTCAACGAAGCTAAAGGAGAATCGCTGAAGGCATTTGGTGATGACACTATGTTTTTGGAGAAGTTTATAGACAATCCCAAGCATATTGAAGTCCAGATAATGGGCGATAACTACGGTAATTTGGTGCATTTGTACGAAAGAGATTGCTCTGTACAAAGGCGTTACCAAAAAGTGGTGGAGGTGGCTCCTTCTGTCAATCTAAAGCAAGAAACCAAGGATAAGCTTTACGAATACGCATTAAAAATCACCAAAGAGGTGAATTACAATAATGTGGGTACAGTTGAGTTTTTGGTCGATGCAGATGAGAATATTTATTTCATCGAAGTAAATCCTAGAATACAAGTAGAGCATACCATTACCGAAGAAATCACTGGAATTGATATCGTTCGAACTCAAATTGAAATTGCGCAGGGCTACCCGTTAGACGATCCACGGATTTTCATCAAAAGTCAAGAAGATGTGCAATGCAATGGCTTTGCCATTCAATGTAGAATTACCACAGAAGACCCCGAAAACGGATTTAAACCTGATTACGGAACCATTATCGCTTATCGAAGTGCAGGTGGTTTCGGGATTCGACTCGATGCGGGTAACTGTTATGCAGGTGTGACTATTTCGCCTTTCTTCGATTCAATGTTGGTGAAGATTTCTGCCAAAGGGCGAACATTGAAAGGTGCTTCGCAAAGATTGCAAAGAGCACTTTCAGAGTTCAGGATCAGAGGAGTAAAGACCAATAAAGGCTTTTTAGAGAATGTTTTAAAGAATCCAACTTTCTACAAAGGCGAGGCCACCGTGAAGTTCATAGAGTCTCATCCAGAGCTTTTCGAAATGCCTAGGTTCAACAATAGGGCAACAAGATTGCTCAATTATTTAGGCGAAGTGGCTGTGAATGGCAATCCTAATGTGAAAAAAATCGATCCCTCCATTCAATTCAGAGAGCCAAAAATCCCAAGCTTCAGCCGTTTCGCGCCTCATCCCGATGGCACAAAGCAAATTTTAGATCAAAAAGGCCCCGATGGCCTTGCCACTTGGATCAAAGAACAAAAGCAGATTCTATTTACCGATACGACTTTTAGAGATGCCCATCAATCACTCTTAGCAACAAGAATGCGGACTTTGGATATTCTCAATGTGGCCGAAGGCTTCACCAAAAATCACCCAGAAATCTTCTCTTTAGAAATGTGGGGTGGGGCAACCTTCGATGTTTCGATGCGGTTCCTCCATGAAAACCCATGGGAGAGACTGAGGCTTATTCGGCAAGCGGCTCCGAACGTACTTACTCAAATGCTATTGCGCGGTTCTAATGGTGTTGGCTACAAGGCCTATCCCGATAATTTAATTGAGAAGTTTATCGAGAAATCTGCAGAAAATGGGATGGACGTTTTCAGGATTTTTGATTCCCTCAATTGGATTGAAAACATGAAGGTGAGTATCAAAACGGTGAGGGAAAGAACTAATTCCGTGGCCGAAGCTTGTATTTGCTATACTGGTAATGTGCTGGAAGCTAATTCTAAGTTCAACCTTCAGTATTACACTGATATGGCCAAAGCGCTGGAAGATGAAGGTGCCCATATACTTTGTATCAAAGACATGGCTGGTCTTTTACAACCAAGAGCAGCAGCCGTTTTGATTCCCGCTTTAAAAGAAGCCGTGAATTTGCCTATTCATTTACATACCCACGATACCTCATCCATGCAGGCCACAACTTATTTCGAGGCCATAAATGCTGGGGTTGATATTGTGGATGTGGCAATCGCTTCCATGTCTGGGCTTACTTCGCAACCTAATTTCAACTCATTGTTGGCCAGCTTAAATGGCCATGAACGTGAGTCGAATATTGATTTGGGCAAGCTCAATGAGTATTCTAATTATTGGGAAGATGTGAGGGAATTCTATTACCCTTTCGAAAGTGGCTTAAAGGCAGGCACGGCCCAAGTCTATGACCACGAAATCCCTGGAGGTCAGTACTCTAATCTTCGTCCACAGGCTACCGCTTTGGGCTTAGAGCATAAATTCGAAGAAGTTAAAAAGAACTACGCCATCGTCAATAAGCTGTTCGGTGGTTTGGTCAAGGTAACGCCATCATCAAAAGTGGTGGGCGATATGGCGATTTACATGACCTCGAACAACCTTACTGTAGAAGATATCATGACGCGGGGCGAAACGCTATCTTTTCCAGAGTCGGTGGTGAGCTTATTCAGGGGTGATTTGGGGCAAATGCCCGGTGGTTTTCCGCAAGACATTTCAAAAATCATTTTGAAGGGGCAGAAGCCATTCACAGACCGGCCAAATGCGCACTTAACCCCAATAGATTTCGAAAAAGAGTTCGCACAATTTCAGAAGGATTTCGATGAGTTTTGCGATGAACTGGATTTCATTTCTTACCTATTGTACCCAAAGGTTTTCAAGGAATTCCACATGCACTGGTTAAATTATGGTGAAGTAAGACACTTACCTACCAAGGCTTTCTTCTATGGTTTAAAGGAGAATGAAGAAATTTTTGTCCAAATCGGAAGAGGCAAGCACATCATTGTTAAGAAACTATACAAGTCTGAACCTGACGAAAATGGGCTGAGAAAAGTCTATTTTGAACTGAATGGGCAAACACGTGTGATTGAGGTGAAAGATCAAAATTTCAAGGTCACCAAAGCGCAGCACCGCAAGGCCGAAGGAGCGAAAGAAATTGGCTCGCCATTGCAAGGAAGGTTGGCGGAACTTAGGGTAGCCGTTGGGCAGAGTGTAAAAGAAAACTCAGCCTTATTTGTGATTGAAGCCATGAAGATGGAAACTACTGTATCAGCATCAAAAGCAGGGGTGGTCAAGAAAATCCATTTGCCAGTGGGTGAAATGGTTTATCCAGAAGATTTGGTGATAGAACTTGAATAGTGCTTGGCTTCGCATTTTCTAAGAAAGTGTTAGGAAATTGAATTACATAAGAACTATCTTTTATTGATATCGCAGCTGAATGGCAAGGAAATGATGCAAGAATTAAAGTGTTTAGAGGGGCTGATGGTCAGTGTTGAATGAAAAAGGAGAATGAAAAACTGAGTGTTTTGCTCATTTCTGAAGGCACCTACCCTTTTTATGGAGGAGGTATTTCCACATGGAGTCACATGCTTTGTGATAGGGTTTCGAATGTGGATTATACGCTTTATTCTATCAATGCAGGTTTTGAGCAGGAGCCCATTTTTAAGCTTAGCGAGAACGTAAAAAAGGTAATCCAAATCCCCCTTTGGGCACCAGACGAGCCCCAAGACTATGTGAGTTTTAGCAAAGAATATTATAAGGTCGTAAATAAAAAGGAACGAACCACGCCTAAAGTAATTCGAAATCAATTTGTTCCGCTTTTTGAGAAGTTCATTCAATTGGTTTATGAAAGTTCCGAAAACATGGAGGCGCTGGACTTTGTGTTCAAGAGCATGTGGGAGTATTTTCAGGATTATGACTACAAAGAGACACTAAAAAGCGAAGAGGTTTGGGAGGTTTTTCAACGAGAGGCAACTAAAGAAACTGAAGAAGACGGTTCTTTTGGGGCATCGCTTTTTGACCTTACTGTTGGTCTTCGCTGGTTATATCGCTTTTTTATTCCTTTTTCAATACCCATCGAAAAGGTTGATATTTCTCACATTACATTGTCAGGTTTTCCGCTCATTCCCGCTTTGGTGCTAAAGTACAGGTATGGAACACCACTCATGATTACAGAACACGGGGTATATGTCCGCGAACGCCTTTTGTACATCAATAGGTCTGATTACTCTTATTTTATCAAGGATCTTTTGATCAAACTCACAGAAATTATCACCCGACTTTCCTACTACAAAGCGGACAAAATACTTTCGGTGAACAAGTTTAATATTACATGGGAATTGATGTATGGAGCCGATCCAAGCAAAATCGAAATCACATACAACGGGGTAGATCATCAAAAATTTGTACCTCGCGAAAAGCCCGTGCATTTAAAATCAATTCCTACTGTGGTAGCTGCCGCACGAATTTTTGAATTGAAAGACGTGCTAACCATGATCCGCTCTTGCGCGGTGGTAAGGAAGAAAATACCGAATGTTCAGTACTTGGTTTACGGTGACAAAAATGCCGTTCCAGAATATACTGCCGAATGTGAAGCTTTGATCGATGAGCTGCAATTAAGAAATAACTTCTTTTTGAAGGGCTTTCATAACGAGCCTCATCTGATTTTCAGCGAAGGTGATATTTCCATTTTAACCTCCATTTCAGAAGGCTTTCCTTTTACGGTGATTGAGTCGATGAGCTGCGGAGTGCCTGTAGTCGCCACAGACGTTGGAGGGGTGATTGAGGCCATTGATGAGATGTCGGGTTTTGTGTGCAAACCGCGGGATCCCGAAGCAATAGGGGCTAAGGTGATTCAGCTTTTGCAAGACACTGAGTTGAGGGAGAAAATGAGCAAACATGCCCGGCAAAGAGTGATTGATCATTTTACCCTCGGGATTTTTATTGATTCCTACGAGCGCATTTATTCTTCGGTCTATAATGCAGCTGATCTTAAATTGACTCCTCAATGAATGTGATCTATGAACAGTAGCTCTGATAAAATAGCGCAATTAGGAATGGATGTTTATGCAAAAATAGGCAAGCCAGTCAATGTCAACGTGGTGCGCGCTATGTTGGAATCTATGAGCATAAGGATTGTAGATGCTCAAGCCGATTATGGAATGGAAAATCTGCAAGAGCTGGCCAAACTGGTGTATAGTCAGATCACCGCTGCTGAATTCTTAGAACGTCATCCAAGTCCTTTGAAAGTCAATGAGCAATTTGCAAGCACCAACACCTCAGCATCTGATTATTTGAGGGTTAAAACCAAATATTTCTTTCATTACTATCCCCTTGGTCTTTTTCATGGCTTGCCAGTTTTCCTTCAAATTTTGACCATAGTACTCTTTGGCTATTCCCTGTGGACCTATGTTGGTTTTAACCAACTGCAGTCTACCGCAGTAGTTTTGGGAGTTATTTTTGGTTTGGTGGGAACAGGCGGTTTCGTTCAGGTAATAGGCAGGCAGGTGTCACATTACTGGTTCAATAATGATTTTATAATGGCCAGAAAAAGTACGGTTATGGTGATCAGGGATGGGCTCACTTTTATGGGAGTACTCAGTATTTTGACCATCGTAGTTAATTTTTTCGCCAACTTCTATCCCTATAAATTCCTTTATGTGGTGTATGCCTACTCTTTCTCCATTGGAATTTTACTTTTGTTCTCTGCCGTTTTTCACCCTTTAAAACAGCGTTGGGTAATTACAGTGGCCTTTGTGGTTGCAACGGCTGTGGCGCTTTCGCTAAAACTCTTTACCAGCATAGAAACCTATTATACCCATTGGATAGGGATTTGGACTGCCATTGTGATCATGGTGCTTTACCTCAAATACTTCTTCGATAAAAAGGTAAAGCAGACAAAAAGTTTTAACCGGGCCACCTCCAAAAGTGCGGTCATGATCTATCGGAATTATCGGTACTTCTTTTACGGACTGCTCTTTTTTACTTTCATTTTCTTGGACAGAATTTTAGCATGGTCCACCAGCCATGACGGTATTTTGCCCTATATTATTTACTATGAGAAAAACTATGAAGTGGGAATGGACATTGCGATCCTGATTTTCTTTCTTCTGGTTGGGGTTTTGGAGTATAGCATAGCCTCTTTCAGTACCATAAGTGACATGATGCAGAAGCAAATCCCCTACAATCGTCCAGATCTTTTCAATTCAAAAATGCTCAGGATGTATCGCCAGCACGTGATCACTTTATGGATTGCGGGCATAGTGATGACAGTGCTCCTTTATTTTGTAATCTGGTCGCGGCTTGGCTACGAAAAGGCTTTTGACGAAGCCCTTGATCCTATCAGCATAAAAGTGAGCTTGATCGGAGGCTTGGGTTATGTGTTTGTGGCTTGGGGAATGCTCAATTCCTTGTACCTATTTACGCTCAATAAACCTACCAAGCCGCTCAAGGCCATTATCTGGGCTTCGATTGTAAATATTGTGGTTGGATTATTGTTGAGTAGGATGGTGTCTTACGAATACAGTGTCGTTGGGATGTTGGCAGGTTCGATTGTTTATGCGATGCTTACACTCAATTCTGCAATGAAGTTTTTTAAGAATCTTGATTACTACTATTATGCTGCGTACTAAATTTTTGTGGTGCATTATGGCTTTTTTCTCAATGTTTGGGCTCAAATCTCAAGAGTCGGCAGGTTCGGTATTTATTAGCTACGGTGATATTAACCCAGATAAAATTCGCGGCTATAAATATGTAATTGTTGAATCTGAGCACTTTAGCTCTTTTGATGTAAAAAGACTTAAAGAGAATAATCAAGTGGTTTTGGGCTATATCAGCTTGGGTGAGGTCAGTGCAAGTAGGTATTATTTTGAATCTATTAAAGACAAAACATTAGGCAAAAACAAGGTGTGGGAAAGCTACTTTTTAGATTTATCGGACAGCGATACCAAGAACGCCATATTAGGATTAATTCAAAAAATGGATAAAAAGGGGTTTGACGGCTTGTTTTTAGATACCGTTGATACTTTCTCAGAATGGGGGCCTTATCCCGAACGGGGAGATATTTTGATCGAATTTCTGGCGAAGATCAAGGAGCAATTCCCTGATTTTTATTTGATGCAAAATGCTGGACTCTCCCTATTGCCCAAATCCAAAAAGTATATCAATTCCGTAGCCATCGAATCCGTAGCGAGCGACTATTCATTTGAGGCCAAGGAATATAAAATCAGAAAGTCTCATGACTTTTATCAGAAATTATCAATGCTTAAATCCGTAAAATCGAAACATGATTTATCGATAGTTTTGATTGAGTACGCAGATACTCAAAAGCTATATAATCGCATTAAGCATGAAATTGCTCCCCTCAAATGGGATTTCTTTATTGGTAATATAGACTTACAAGGCATGCCGAGTTTTAAAAAGTAGCATGAATACGCCCTATACAGATTCCATCTTCATCGGTATGATCCGACTCTTTTTATGGATACTGTTCCTGTATGTCATCAAACGCTTGTTGTTCAAAGGCAAGGGCTCGAAAAACCAAGTGAACTCCATGGCCAATCTTTGGGCCACCTATGGCAGTGGTACTTTAGTGTTGATTTTTGTACTGATCCAGCTCCAGAGCTACGATTTGATGACATGCATTTTTATCATGCTTTTAATCTTCGGGTTTCGGTTGATAGGGATTAAAAATTTATTTGAAGACAGTCGACAGTTCAAGCGCAAACGTAAAATGATCCTCTTGAGGGTCATCGAAAATGTGGAAGATAAGGAACCGATCATTGATGTAGTGGAAGAGAAACCTTCGAAAAGACTTTCGATCAATTTTGAATTTCTGATCATGGTCATTCCCGCGTTCTTAGCGCTTTTTATAAGGTTTTATTTGATGAATTTCGATGATTATCAGCTTTCTGCCTCCTGGTTTCAAGAGTTGAACACGGTCAAAAATTTCACGAAACAGATTTGGTTCAATGATGAGTTGGCCATGGTAGGGGAATATGCACTGCTTAATTTTTATGCAAAGATCACGGGCATAAGCCCCGAAATTGCCCTCGAATCATTCGGGCTGCTTCAATCTTTCATTTTAAGCTTCATTATTTTTTGGTTCATGAATGTGATGACGAGCTCGAAAATCACAGTGCCATTAATAACAGCCCTAGGTTTTGCGCTGTTCTTTAATTGGGCACCTTTGGATTTGTCTCAAATTACCCATTCAAAGCAGACCTTAATGGCACTTACTTTTGTTCTACCCGTGATGGTCTACATTAAAAAACCTTGGGTGCTTTACACGAACAAACCGAAGTCATATTTTCTGAAAATGGCCGTGATTTTCTGCGGCATAGCCTTGATCGATTTGTTTTCGTTGATTGTGCTCATTCCTCCTTTCTTTTTGGTCGCTTTCTTCTTTATTAAAAAGAGGTATAAAGCCTATTTCTGGAAATCCCTAGGGGCTTATTTTTTAAGTGCTGGGCTTATTTTGGGCTATTATGCCATAGAAACATCTTATCGAGGGGTTGATTTCGGTAGTTTTATCAGCTCCAATCTTTTGGCAGTTTCCGCTTCTACCACCACCACCAACATGATCATGTCCTATGATGTGCTTTTGAAAACTATTCAAGTGGTGTCCGTAGTGGCGATCATCACGATGTTTTTTATGTTAAAAACCATGCTAGACAAATGGGCGGGATTAATTTCATTCCTTATCTACATCAACATATTGGTTGTTTATACCATTCTAAACCTATCTTACTTTGATCAGGATTTGTTCAATGAGGTTTTGCCCATATTCATTTCTATCGCCCTAGGCATCGTCATTTATCTGCTCATGTACTTTTTTGTAGTAGTGGTCAAAGAAGTCCGTTTTTCAAATGCCATTGCAGTAACCATCATTTTTTTGATTGCCCTACCTACCGCCTACTTTAGCCAAAAGAATTTATTGCATCAAGACGACCGTACATCTGCTGTAAACAAGGAGGTTTTGAAAGCCTACCAACGGATTTCATCTGACTTTTTGCCCTATTCTTATGCAGTGATCAATAGCAGCGCCCTGTTGCCCATCAGTGTCGATTCGCATAATTTCATTACTTATAAAGATTTCACTTCGTCATACTCGGCCCGCGATTCAGTGTATTTCGCCAACGAGAAAAACAAGAATTTTTTAAGACAGAATACCGAGTACATTTTACCAAGCAGTCTTTTGGTATTTGTTTATAATAATGTTGAAAAACTTGAATTCAATGGGGTTTCGGTGGGGAACGACCTCGTTTTGGCAGTGAGTCATCAGTTGGATCTGCTCCGCAATAGGGGACGCGACATTACTGTCTTTTATCAAGGCGATAAGCTCACAGTCTATGAGGTGATAAATAATCCGGGAGAGTCAAGAATAGATGAAATGTTATAAGATGAGAGGTCAAATAACATATCTCCGAATACTCCTTATGCTTTTGGCACTCGTTTTTTTTGTCGGTTGCGATAGTAAGAAAGAAGACAGGCCAGTAACCGTAGTAAGAAATGCTTCCGATCCCTTTGTGATTTATATTGTAGATCTAAAACATCCCCTAAGCCCTGATTATGCAAAGCAGGTGGCCAAGGTCTTCGATTACACTAAAATACCTTTCAAATCAGAGACTATTGATGAATTCAACAAGGATCCGAATCTAACCGAAAACGCCCATGTGATCTTAATGAATGGCACCGAAGCTTTAAATGATAGCGCGGTTGATCATTTGATCGAATTTGTTGCGAGCGGAGGGACACTTATTTTTCCAAGTGTCAATGAAGATCAAAGGATGGGTTTTCTATCCGGCACGCTTCCCAATGCCTCTTTCGACTATGACCTCAACGCTAAGGGTATCCATTTCCTGAAAAACCTTCTGCCAGGAATGGCCGATAAATCTATTTATCCTTTAAAGAAGAATATAGGATTGGGCAAAGACAACTTTAAACCCAATATCAATGTGTTTGCCACCTCTATCGAGGACAAAGAGCTTCCAATTATTTTCGAAAATACTATCGGCAACGGTAGTGTAATCCATTTTAATACCAGCATATCTTTCGAAAAAACCGACCGAGGCCTTTTGTTCGCAGCCATTCTAAGAGGCTTGGAAGGTATTCCGTATCCCATAGCGAATGTAAACGCTATTTTCATCGATGATTTCCCCGGGCCTCTTTACGATATTCCTTCAGAGCCCATCAAATCTGAAATGGGGATTAATCAAGCCCAGTTTGTTACAGATGTTTGGTGGCCAGATATGCTAGATGTTGCCAAAGAATTCGGTGTAAAGTACTCGGCCTACACCATCTTTAATTTTAACGAGATCAAAACAGCACCTTTTCTTTTCAATGAATGGGACTTGAATAAAACCACCAAAGACAATAAGACACAGAGCAGTGCACAATGGCTCAGTAAACAAGTGATAGATAATGGTTTTGAGCTTGCCATTCATGGTTATAATCATGAATCGCTCCTCAAAGAATTGTGGCTGAGGCCAGAAGCCATAGAAAATGGTTTTAAAGCTGCCCGAAAAAAATGGACAGTAAGCGGATTCGGCAAGTTTCCAATAAGCTATGTGGCGCCTTCGAATTATATCGATAGTGTCGGTTTGGTGCATCTCAAAATAGGTATGCCTGAAATGAAATATATGAGCACCACCTATGAAGGGGACTTTTTTGAAGGGGGCGACAGGGATTTTGATAATGATAAATATGAACCCCAACTTTTCGATTTTCCAAGGGTAACTAGTGGCTATGTTTTTAGGGAAAAGAAGCAATACATCCACCAATCCTTGTATTTGTACACAGGTATTTGGTCACATTTTATCCACCCTGACGATGTTTTCCAATTGCCGAATGAAGATAATACATCCGTGGGTGATTTTGAATATCGCAACGAGGAGAGCTTAGGATGGCACAGTTCCTCTGGAGCACGGAAGGGGATGCTCGAGTACTGGAGAGAATACTTAAATCAGGTAAAAGAAGTTCATCCATCTGCACGCTTTCTTACGGTAAGAGATGCAGCAGCCATAACAAAAGATTGGAGGGAAGCCCAGTACAGTTTCGAAGCTACAGGCGAATTTGTCTCAGCTAAAATGGTGGGCAAGAGGCCTTTGAAAGAGAGTGAATATTACTGGTTCATGTTTGCAAAAGAAGAGCATGCCGATGAAATGGAAAATGAGCTCAAAAAAGTGGTAAAGACCTATACCAAAACCAAGTTTTTTGAAGGCATGCTTTTTACCATCAAAACTTCAATTCCTGAGCTAACCTTCGGTAAGTCGGCCCAATTTAAAAGCAATAGTTTGTTTACCACGGAAGAGGCCATAGCGTATGCAAAAGAGGAATATACGGCATTCAATCAGCTAAGGGCCGAAGGAATTATCGAAGAAAATACACCTTATGTGGAAATTGTAAGGCCTCCAAAATTAGATAATTCGGCAGATTCTGTAGATTATTTTGTAGCGAACGAAAACCTTGAAGAGGCGACCGATGTCTTGTCGAAACAGCTAATCAAAGGAGATGATGTTGACTCAACTGAGTTTGAACAGTACGTTCAATTAATGGGCTATCAAGATAAAGGCTTGGCAGTTTGGGACTTCTTGGATGAACTGTACCAGAACAAATCGAAAGATTTAGCTTTAAACTATCTCGATTTCTATTTGCAAAAGGAAGCTTATCCAACGGAAGAGTTAACAGAAAAGTGGCTTTGGAGAAAAATCCAAAAGGAGCCTAAAGATCAAGCCTCTTCAACCTCTTATTTGGCTTATTTTTATTCGGTCGAGTACCAAGAGAAAGTCAAGTCTATTGTTGAGGGAGCTTATGAGCGGGAATCTTCCGAATCGAACTATGCGCAATACATTCAATATCTTATAGATTTTGAGCCTGCCCAGTTGTTGAAGGAACTGGCAGAAGCGGAACCGAAAGAGCATCCACTGCTCTGGCCAAAAGCGGCCACTATTACCTATGCTTTTTCAGACAATGATCAAATCCAACAAGCTCTGATTTGGGCTGATTATAGCGCTGAAATTCCCATCATCACTAAACTGCAATGGTGGGTGAGCTTAGAGGCCTACAATAAAATGCAGGACGTTTATGAGGTGCACCATGCCACGACCCCAACGGATTTTGAGACAACAGCTTTTGTTAGCAACACATGGTATGATTTAGGTGAATATGAGAGGGCTGCCTTGCTCGCGAACGAACTACCTGAAAATAAAGACAAAGAGGATTTCAAGGTCCGTTTCAATGCAGATGTGGTTTATTTCAGTCCCGATGTACAAAAGTACCTGCTCCTCAATACCCCTGACTTATTTGATCCCAAAACCAAACACAATATAGAGGGCGACCTGCGCTACACCGAGAATAATTCTGTGGGTTTTACCACCGCTTATGTGGAAGACAACTTTAACCAATCGGCTTGGCAGACTGCCATGAGCGTGAATCTAAGGAATGACAGTTTGCAACAGCATTCCGTGGCGGTCACTTATGCTTCGGTCTCTAGCCTTGTGCTTACAGATTTCGATCCAGCCAATGTAGCTCACGATTTATACGGGATTCAGTATAGATTTCAGACTGCTCAAAGGCCGGATAGGGCTTTGTTTTCAGTGGCTTTGGGCGCAGAACAAGATAATTTCGGCAAGAACTTTATTAATTTCCAATCGAGCCTGTCACGTTCCACAGAGAAGGTCTTCAAATCCCTAAGTCTCGATTTTGCCTCTGTAAAAACGGGGCCAGCCATCAGCAAGGGGATCTATCGATCCGAATTAGTGGGCTATTATGAAAGGGGTTCAACTCAACTGCTACAAACCAATTTGGCTTTGGTTGGCAGCTATTATACCAATGGAGGCATTGAGGGGGCTTTGACCGCTAAGATTTTTGCCAATCTGAAAAGGGAAAACAAGGGTTTTTTCTCTCCATTTGCAGAGGTTTTTGTATCGGCTTCCAACAAAAATCAGCCGAACGGAAATCCCTATTGGATCATAGATAGTCGGTTTTATGGAGGTGGAGGACTGGCATGGGCTTATGGCAAAGACGAAAGAAAACTTAAGGCGAGGATAGAGGCAGGCTATTTTTATGATAATTATACCAGCAGCTTCTTGCGTGTTTCAGGTAATCTCTCATTTCCTATCCGAGAATTCACTTACATAAGTACCCAATTTGAGCTTTTCAATCAATCGCTGTACTATTCCAATGGTGTCCAATTTGGGATGAAACATTATTTTGATCGCAGAAGACAATACGCTTATAAACCACGAAATTATTAATGAGGTAATTCTCAGCTTTCATAAATGAATTAATTTTTCCTTCGTAGGCTCATCTGATTGCCAAAGATCACTTTACTCTAAATTTATTTGTTTTACAAACATAGATGTTATAATTTCATCTATGTTTGTAGTATATATACTGAAGAGATGAAAGGAACATACATCGGTGAACTTGAAGAATTGGTACTATTGATCGTTGGCTTGCTCTATCAAGATGCCTATGGCGTTTCGGTATTGAAGGAGATGAAAGACCAAACCGGAAGAGAGCTTAATATCAGCGCCATTCATGCCGTACTGAATCGCCTTGAAGAAAAAGGGCTTTTAAACTCTAATATGGGCGGGGCTGAACAAGTAAGAGGAGGGAGAAGAAAAAGGTTTTACACGCTTACTTCTGCGGGTCGCGCGGTCTTAGATGAGGTCAAATCAACCCGCGATAAACTTTATGGCCAGTTGCCAGCGCTCAATTTTTCGGTATGAAGGAAGGGCAATCTAAACCACCCCGTTGGGCAGATCGATTCCTGAGCTGGTACTGTAACCCAAAGTTGCTGGAACAAATCCAAGGCGATGTGCACGAGCTTTTCTATTGGCGGCTAGAAGAGCACGGGTATACTAAAGCAAAAAAATCCTTCATCTGGGACGTTTTACGCTTCTTCAGGTGGAGTAATATCAAAAGAAAGTCAAGTCACAAAACTCAATTTAACAACACAGCAATGTTTAAAAACTACTTTAAAATCGGTTTGCGCAACCTTTGGAAGCAGCGCTTACCCTCCACCATCAATATTTTGGGTTTGTCTCTGGCCATTGGTTGCTCGGTCGTGGCGTTCAAATGGATTGAGTCTACTTATACAAAGGATAGTTTTCACGAACATCTCGATGACTTGTTTTTAGTCACCCATTGGGAAGATTTAGAAACGAATAAGGGGAGGGCTGGAGCTACAGACAATCGTTTAACCAGAGAAATATTATCATCCGTTGCCGGAATTAAGCATTCCAGTCGATATGGCAGCAATGGTCAGTTGGAGACCAAACAGGGAGAAAAGCTCACCTCTAACTATGCCTACTTTGTCGACCCAGAGTATTTAAAAATGTTCTCATTTGAATTCATCGCTGGTGATCCCAATACCTTAAATGACGCTGGGAATATTATCATTGATGAGAGTACTTCTACTCGCTTTTTTGCAGATCAATTAGCAGTGGGCAAAATCCTAGAAATGAAAATTGGCGAAGCCTGGAAGTCTTTTCAAATAGGCGCTGTGGTCAAGGATAAGCCCAATAATTCTAGCTTGAGAGTCAATACCTTAATCAATTATGTTCATTTAGAACAACTCTATGCCATTCAGGATAGAGAATGGAGCACTAACTTTTTTATTCAGAGACAAAACGGAACAGACCGCAGCGATTTGGAGGCTGCGATGAATGCTTTGTTACCCGTTTTTAATAAGGATCAAGAGGAAGGAAGCTACCTGTCATTTCAATTGGAGCCATTAAGTACCATGGCCATAAATGCTTATGAAGTTTTTGGTGGTGTTGGTTCTGCTCCGCCTACAGCCCCAAATGTTTTGCTGGCTTCGATTGCGTTATTCATGCTTATTCTGGCCACTTTCAATTACATTAATATTTCTATGGCCATGGCCATGAAACGGATGAAGGAAATCGGGATCAGAAAGGTGATAGGCAGCAAGAGAAAGCAGCTGATTTCACAGTTTCTGATCGAGAATTTCATTCTGTGTGGCTTATCCATGATGCTGGGAATCGGTTTGGCTGCAGGGCTTTTTCTACCATGGTTCAATAATATTGCGGGTGGTGATTTACAAGTGAACATACTCGGCCATAAAAACTTATGGATGTTTCTCGGAGGTCTATTGATGTTTATTACACTTGCTTCGGGTCTATACCCAGCCATAGTAGCCTCCTCCTACAAGGCGATTTCTATCATCAAGAAAGAAAGAATGACTAATGGAAATGGTCTACTTAGCGGGGTATTTATGACCTTCCAAATGATTTTGGCCATGATCACCATTGTGGGGGCGGTCATGTTCATTTATACAAATGAAGTCAATCAGTCGCGCGACTGGGGCTATGATCAGTACAACAAGCTCACTGTAACTGTACCAGATGCAAAATATTTTGAGGTTTTTCGCGAAGCGCTTGAAGCAGATCCCACAATAGCCAAGTTGGCAAGTACCAAAACTAGTATTGGCCGCGAGCTGAACGGAGTACCTTTTAAGTACGAGGAGCAACTCAATTATGCAGAATTGTTCGATGTGGGCTATGATATTCCCGACCTTTTCGATTTTGAATTGCTCGAAGGCAGATTCTTTGACAAAACTTTGGCGAGCGATGTAAATAAGGCCTTAGTTGTGAATGAAGCTTTTATGAATGCCTTTCAACTGGAATTTACTGAAGATGGAATCCCTATTCTGATGGATAGTACCCAATATCTAATTGTGGGTGTAGTCAAAAATTATCACTATTGGGGTTTTGATCAAAAGATCAGAGGTGCAGCGATGCGTGTAGTGCCAACGGTTGAACATCGGTCTTTTGTCATGGAAATGCGGGAAGGCGATATTTTGGCACAAAGAGATGCGCTCAAGAAGTCTCTTTCGGCCTTAGCGCCTGATTATGAAGTCTATGTATCCGTTCAAGAAATGATCCTAGACAGCTATTTTGAAGACCTAAAGGGGGTTAGAAATATATTGCTCTTTACGGCCATCATGGCCATAACCTTAGCAGCCATGGGTTTATATGGCCTTGTCAATATCAATGTGTCTACACATATCAAAGATTTTGGCATTCGAAAGGTACTGGGGGCTAACGGATTTCAATTGGCCCAACCTGTGTATAAAAAGTTCAGGAATATTCTTGGGCTTGCTGTCCTGATTGGCGGCTCAGTGGCAGTTTTGGTAGTTGAAATGCTACTTGAAGTTATTACTGCTTATTCAGCGCCTATTGGTATTTTGCCCATTTCTGGTGCGGCTTTAATCTTACTCCTTGTGGCTTTTCTAACCCTGAATATACAGGTAGCTAGAGTAAAGAAATTGAATCCTGCTGAGACGCTAAGGATGGATTGATGGGAATAATAATTGGTCTGGTTGCTCCAAGTCGTCAGACCAATGACTCAGTTTTCGATTAAATCTTTAAGCATTTTTAGCACAGGGTTTTCTTCTCCTTGCTCTGCTTCCTGTTTTGCCCCTTGTCGATTATCCACATGAATGATTTCTAATGCTGTACTATTCTCGTTTGGGGTCAATTTGTATTCCATTTCAAAATAGTTTTCTGGTTTATCCTCAAGGCCAGGCCTCGGAAAAAAGAGACTGTATCTTAAACTGACTTCAGGATTAAACTCGAGTACTGTTCCATATTGTTCGAAAACTTTACCTTCCCATTCGTTCTTAAAGCTTATTTTACTTCCAACCTTCCAGTCTGTTGTCAGTTCGCTTCCATATTGCCATTTTTTAACCAACTCTGGTTTTGTTATGGCCTCCCAAACTTGTTGTTGAGAAGCGTTTATGGTCAGTTTCGAAATGTTTTTTGCCATGGTTATTTCAATTGTAGGATCAGATTTTCAAGCTCCTTTCAATTCTTCTATTTCTTCGATAAAGCTTGCTGAAAGAATTGGGAATCGACACCAGGTCCGAGGATCAACATTGAACTCATCCAAATGGAAAGCAGGGGCAAGGCGTTCTCTTTTCCATTGATTTCTGCTCCAGAGCTGATAGAATTTTATAATGTGCGCTTTTAGAAGTTTTTCATCTTCGAGATTTTTGGTTTTGAGTTGCTCAAAAACCTCAATAGGTGATTTATGATCTCTGATCGCCAATTGCTCAATGGCCAACATGATGGAATAAGGCATCAAATCATCTTCATCGGTTTGGTTTTGATCCGATGGTCTTAGCTCAGCTGTCGGTGCAAGTGCATTAATTTGTGCCAAACCAAAGTAGCCGAGTTCTGATTCCGCATACTTTAACCATTTTCGAATAAAGACTTTGTCTACACTTGAAATTGGGGCAAGACTGCCGCTGGTGTCACCATCCATTGTAGTATAACCCACATCGCCTTCACTTCGGTTAGAAGTTGTTAAAAGCACTGCGTTTTGTATATTGGCCAACATCCAAATGATGGGGCTTCTAGATCTGGCCTGAATGTTCTGTAAAGTAATGTCGTCAGTTTCCCAACCTAACTTTCTTCCCAAAGCTTCTTCGATGGTCGCAGTATAATTGCTTACAGCCTTGTCGATAGTCCAATGATAAAAAGTAGCACCTAACGATTCGGCTAATGACTTAGCCGCATTAAAAGTATTATCTGATGAGTTGTTTGAACCTTGATAGGCAGTTACGAACAAGGCAGCTACAATTTCCTTTTCCGAAAGTTCGATCAATTCACTTTTGTTGATACTGGCTAAAAAAGCAGCCTTTCCAAGTGTTGCAACCGCTCTTTTCACCATTTCTGACACTAATACTGCACAAGTTGCAGAATCTGCTCCACCGCTAATTGAAAGTGCATAGCCGTTGCTTCTGGATTTTCTTAGATAATCGTAAAGGCCAAGCGCTCCGGCTTTTGGGAATTCAATTTCTTTTGGATCAATTGGAGCAATGTTTTGGGCTGGGGTATTGCCTGCTGAATTAACATCTGCCCAAAGTAATTGAGTTGGTAAGAAGGAGAGGAGTTCATTCCTTAAAATCATCTTGCCATGTTGGGCAATCATCATTTCTCCATCGTAAATCATTCTGCCCGCCTCATTGCCTAATAGATTGGCATACACATAGGTACATTCAAAATTCTTTGATGAACCTTGAACAAGGGCGATGCGCTCATGCGTTTTGCCCATGGCGAAATGGCTCGCGCTTGGGTTCAGGATAAGATTTACCTTCTTTTCATAAAGTCTACAGGCTGGCCTGACATCACCTCGCCAAGCGTCTTCACAAATTTCAAAACCTATTTTCCAATCCTTATAGTCAAAAGTAAGGTCGCCAATCGGGTAATATTGACCGAATAATTCGATAGTATCCACTTCGCCAATTGGCCATGGATTGAACCATCGTGGCTCGTAATGCACACCATCCAAAGCCATGAACTGTTTGGCATAAACCCCGAGTATCAACTTATTATGAACGACAACTGCAGTATTGTAAAGTTGACCTTTGAAGCGTAATGGGATGTTGATGCTTGTAAAAAGGCCCTCGGTTTCTTCGATTAATTCGGGTAAAAAGCTTGTTGCTTTTTCGGGTAGCCATTGGCTTAAAAAAAGATCTTCGCAGCCGTATGCGCTCACGGACAGTTCTGGTAAACACAGAATTTCAACCCTTTCTTTTCTGGCCTGAGTCAACACTTCTTTGAGCCGAGCAAGGTTGTTTTTCCAGTCGAGTGGGGTTTGGTTTACAGTAGCAACACCAATACGGTAGATTCCCATTTATTCAATTTCAAGTTTCTGGCAGGCCTCGCGAGAAGCGTCTTGTTCGGCCTTCTTCTTGCTTAAACCTTGTCCTGGGGCTATTGGTTCGTCATCAATAAGTACTTGCATTACGAACTCTTTATAGTGGCCTTTGTCTTTGGTTTCAAGATGCTCAAAGCTAATGGTTTTTCCATTTTTCTGTGTCCACTCAATAAGTTTACTCTTGTAATTTTTTGTGGTTGAAAGAATTTCTTCGATATCGTAATGTTCGATAAGTAGCTTGGATACAATAAATTTTTGACATGCGTTGAAGCCTTGGTCTAAATAAACCGCTCCAATCAAGGCTTCTAAAGTATTTCCGTAAATCGATTTGTGAGAATTGGGTGTTTTTCGCCTTGCATCGAATTTAATGATGTGGTTAACCCCAATTTTCCGAGCTACGGAATTCAATGAATCTCTACTTACAATTCTTGATCGAATCTCGGTAAGAAAACCTTCGTCCTTAAAAGGGTATTTTTTGAATAAAAAATCAGCTACTACGAGGCCAAGTACGGCATCGCCTAAAAACTCCAGCCTTTCGTTCGACTCTTTAAATCCATTGACAGTGGATTTAGCAATAGAGCTGTGTTGTGTTGCAATCTTGTAGGGCTTAAGATTAAAAGGCCTACTGCCTACAATTTGTTGAATTGAGGCAATAAGCTTTCTATCTTCTTTTGAAAGGGGTTTTAAACGGCTTAACCACAACCGCACTTTCAATCCAATTTTTTGAAAACCACTGAAGTATTATGACCGCCAAAGCCAAAAGTATTGCTAAGGCATGCATTGATGGTTCTTTCCTGGGCTTTGTTGAATGTAAAATTCAGCTTAGGATTGAACTGGTCATCATCAGTAAAATGGTTGATGGTTGGAGGAACAATTTGATGCTTAATTGCCATAACGCTAGCAATGGCTTCGACAGCCCCAGCCGCACCTAAAAGGTGACCTGTCATAGACTTAGTCGAACTAATATTAAGCTTGTAGGCATGTTCGCCAAAAACTCTTTCAATGGCTATCACTTCACTCACATCTCCCAAAGGAGTCGAGGTACCGTGTACATTGATATAATCAATCTCTTCAGGTTTCATTTCAGCATCTTCCAAGGCATTGATCATTACCCTGGTTGCTCCTAAACCTTCAGGATGAGGGGCGGTAATATGATAGGCATCAGCCGACATTCCACCACCTACAATTTCTGCATAGATTTTCGCGCCTCTAGCCTTGGCGTGCTCGTACTCTTCTAGAATCAATGCACCAGCCCCTTCACCTAGTACAAAGCCATCACGATCTTTATCGAATGGCCTTGAGGCTGTTTGCGGACTGTCATTTCTTTCAGATAATGCTTTCATTGAATTGAATCCACCCATTCCTGCTTCGGTAACGGATGCCTCTGACCCCCCAGTAATCATAATGTTGGCCTTTCCTAATTTGATATAGGTCATGGCATCAATCATGGCATTGGTGGCCGATGCACAAGCAGAAACAGTTACGAAATTTGGCCCATGGAAACCATATTTGATGGAGATCATTCCCGAAGAAATGTCAGCAATCATTTTAGGAATAAAGAATGGGTTAAATCGCGGTGTTCCGTCTCCTTGAGCAAAAGACATCACTTCGTCCTGAAAGGTTTTCAGTCCACCAATTCCAGAACCCCAAATCACGCCTGCTTTGTGTCTATCGATAGTTTCTAGATTTAAACCAGAATCTTCGAAAGCCTCAGTTGCAGCGATAAGGGCAAATTGAGTGAAAAGGTCCATTTTGCGCACTTCCTTACGGTCGAAGTAGTTTAAAGGATCATAGTCCTTTACTTCGCAAGCAAATTGGGTTTTGAATTTTTCAGGATCGAAACGGGTGATAGGTCCGGCTCCACTAACACCTTTAACTAGGTTCGACCAATAAGTGTCGAGGTTATTGCCTAAAGGTGTAAGTGCGCCAAGACCTGTGACTACAACTCGCTTTAATTGCATATAAGAGTCGTAAGAGAATTTTATTAATTACTAACGTTAGCTTCAAGATACGAAATGGCATCGCCAACAGTACCAATGTTTTCTGCTTGATCATCAGGAATGGAGATGTTGAATTCTTTTTCGAATTCCATGATTAACTCAACAGTGTCAAGAGAATCTGCTCCAAGATCATTAGTGAAACTTGCTTCAGGTGTTACCTCTGATTCTTCTACTCCAAGTTTATCAATAATGATATCCTTTACTTTAGATGCTATGTCCGACATTTTGGAAAAATTTTAGTTAAAACGTGGTGCAAAGAAATGCAAATTAACAATAATGTCAAACAAATTTTTTAATCTTGTCGTACTCGGAATTGCTACAAGAATCGCATTTTTCTGTGTTTTATGGCGAAAAACAAGCTTGACATATCGTATGAGATTGATTTTGACTTAATCGCTATCAACGCATCTGTCAAAGAGTATAAGCTCGCGTGGGTGCTCAACAAAAGCCTCGGTTGGCACCTTGCAAAAAAGGAAAATATTCAGATTGAATTTACGGGTAACAAAGCGCTTTCGGTAAGCAACTATTTTTACAAAACAGAATACCAGTCATTCAGGCTTTTAAAAAACAGGGCGGAAGACCTCGAGGAACAGTTTAATGCTTTTTTAATCCCAGAGTTAAAGAATTTCGATTACTTTGTAATGTTGGAAAACGAATCCGACAGTTTTGATTTAAACTCTTTCATTTCAAAAATCAAACAAATACCTTTCGTCCAATTTGCGGTCATAGTTGATACGGCCGCTTTAAAATCAAGAGACAATCTAATATTTTAAAATGAGTCATAAAGCGACTATTAATAAGGCTAAGATCGTAGCGACCGTTGGTCCTGCAAGCGAATCTACTGATGTGTTGAGAGAATTAATTTACGCAGGCGTAAATGTTTTCAGACTAAATTTTTCCCACGGTTCACACGAGAATAAAGCTGAAATCATTCAGCGAATTCGCGACCTTAATGTGGAGTTGAGAACAAACGTTTCCATTCTACAAGACTTACAAGGCCCTAAAATCAGGGTGGGAGAGATTGAAGGTGGTGAAGTAATGATCCAGCCTGGCCAAGATATTATCATCACCACAGAACAGTGCGTAGGCAATGCCCAACGAGTTTCTACGGTGTATGAAAACCTTGCTACAGATGTAGCACCCGGAGATATGGTTTTGATCGATGATGGAAACTTAGAATTGACGGTTAAATCGATCAAGGGATCTGACGTCACCTGCACCGTAAAATATGGTGGCTCTTTAAAATCAAGAAAAGGAATTAACCTTCCGTTCACTAAGGTATCTGCGCCTTCGCTTACAGAAAAGGACATTGAGGATTTGGCATTTGGCTTAGAGCAGAATGTGGATTGGATCGCTCTCTCCTTTGTTAGATATGCCGATGATATCCGTGATTTGAGGCAAAGAATCAAAGCAGCGGGTAAGGATTGCAGAATTATTGCGAAGATTGAAAAGCCTGAGGCACTTCAAAATATAGATGAAATCATCGCAGAGTCAGATGCGCTGATGGTCGCTAGAGGCGATCTGGGAGTTGAAATCGTAATGGAAGAAGTGCCGATTGCCCAAAAAATGATGGTTGAGAAGTGTAACCTGGCTGCCAAGCCTGTGATCATTGCCACTCAAATGATGGAGAGTATGATTAAAAACCCAAGGCCGACCAGAGCAGAAACCAATGATGTCGCCAATGCGGTTTTAGATGGTGCTGACGCACTGATGTTGTCTGCTGAGACTGCTGCGGGTAAATATCCTATTCAGACCGTAAAGAGCATGGCACGTACTATAGCAGCAGTTGAGAGTTCGGCCACCAAGATTTACAATCACTTTTATGAGCCTAAAAAGGAAAGTGCTACCTATTTGAACGATAATATTATGCTATCGGCCTGTAGGTTGAGTGATAGAGTTGATGCAAAGGCGGTGCTAGGTAACACAGTTTCTGGTTATACAGCCTTCAAATTAGCATCACATAGACCGCACGCTGATATTTTTATTTTCACTCCAGAGAAGTCGTTGTTGACAAAATTATCTCTGATTTGGGGGGTAAGAGGTTATTATTACGATAGCAGTGAGTCTACAGATCAGACTTTTAAAGACCATGAGAACATTTTAAAGGCGAACGGTCACCTAGAAAAAGGCGATGCCTTTATTACCACAGCAAGTATGCCTTTAAAAGGAATGGGGAGAACAAATATGTTGAAGTTAAACGTTGCAGATTAATCTTGAGGCCCTAGGGCGGGAGTCATGAGCACTTTTTCTTGACTTACAAAAACTTGCCCTGCAGCTGCACCTTTTTTCTTCCGTACATATTTCACAGGAGTATAGATAACCGGTACCAACGTATCGGTTTTTCTTTTGGAATAGTAGGCAGCATAAGCGGCAGCCCGCTCAATAACGCTTGCAGGGGTGTTTTTTCCTGATTGGTGCTTGATGAGTACATGCGAGCCCGGAACGTCTTTAGCATGTAGCCAAATGTCTTCCTTGTAAGCGTATTTGAGAGTGAGTTCATCATTGGACTTGGCATTTTTTCCAACCCAAATTTGATACCCTTGGTGCATAAATGATTTGTAGGGAAGTACGTTCTCAGATTTCTCTTTTTCGTCAAAAAATGGGGATGACTTTATGATTTGCCTTAACAATTTAATCGACTCGGCTCGGGTAATTTCCTCGGAAAGAAGGGTCAAATGATTAATTTGATCTTCCTTATTTAATAAGTTTTCTGTGAGCTTATCGATTTCTATTGCTCTGTTTTTGGATTTTCGATAGTAATTTTCGGCATTCTTCTGGGGCGACAGATCTTTGTTCAACTTGATTTCCACCTCTTCATTTGTATAGAAATTGAACAAAACAATTGATTTCACTCCTTTTTGAATAGAATGAAGGTTGGCCATGATGATGTCTGCCAAATGATTGGGAGGGATGGCAGTTTCTAGTTTTTCAAGCTCGTGTTCAGTTTTTTGGATATAGGCTTTTGCTTGACTAATCCGCTTCGCAATTGTACTAATAGCTTTGTTCTTTTCTCGCTCAAAGAGATAATCCCGATGGTAACTTTGATAGAATTGATTAAGTGCGTCAATAGGATCGTCAGACAGCCTAACCCCATTTTCTCGGTCGATCAAACTTAAGGCTGGAGCATCCTTTACTTTGATCAAGAAGAAGGGATTGTTTTCGATTTGTCTTTCAATCTCCTGTAGAAGGTTCCATTGGTCGGTTAGATTCAATGTCTCAAAATTCAATTCTGATAAATATTGATTGACCAACTTACCGAAGGTTGGGTAAAATTGAGTGTAATCAGGCACTTCTTGATACAAGGCCAAAGACCTTTGAATTGGACGTTCCAGACCATCTATGCTAAGGTCAATGTCTTTATTCAGTTTCTTTTTGAACAATTCGTTTTGTTTGCCCTCTTTGCAAAGGATGATATTGGAGCGGTTGCCGTGCATTTTGAACACGAGCTTAGATTGGTCCTGAAAACCAATATAAAAGGCGCGTTCGTTCTCGAATTGATGGACTGATGTAACTCTTTGGTTTATAATGGAAGGGAAAAGATCAACATTGTTTTTTCTACTTCGGGCAAAATCTTTAGGGAAAGATAGGGCTGTGAAGTCGCTTTGAAGTGTGGCACGGATGAAGAAGTCTGAATTGTCTATTAAGGAAAAACCTAAAATCAATTCGTCCTTTTCTTGGCTAAATGCGGCCTTGATTATACCGCCTGAGAGTAAAACGGCCAATGGCTCAGAAAGCCTTTTAAGGGTATAATAGTTAAGGTGCATTACACCACGATTTTCAGTCCATCGTAAGCAAATTCGATATTGCTGGGCAATCTTTCGCTGATTTTTTTATGCTTGCCAATTCGATGGCTCATATGGGTGAAATAGGTATGATCAGCATTGATTTCTTTTGCTAATGCCTTTGCTTCTTCAAAGGTAAAATGACTCTGGTGGGGGTCTATTTGCAGTGCGTTTAACACCAAAACTTTGGTGCCTCTGATTTTCTCTTTTTCTTCTTCAGAAATAGTTTTGGCATCGGTGATATAAGTAAAATCATTGATTCGGAATCCAAAAACAGGCAATTTGTGATGCATTACCTCTATTGGAGTAATGGTTATACCTTCGATTTGAAAAGGCGCATTGACTATTTCCCTGACCTCGACCCTTGGAATACCTGGGTATTTAGTTTCCTCAAAAACATAAGCAAATTCTCTTTTAAGTTGATCGATGACATTAGCCCTACCATAAATAGGCATGTCCTTTTTTTGCAGAAAATTGAAGGATCTAATGTCATCCATTCCTGCGGTATGGTCTTTGTGCTCGTGGGTAAAAAGCAGTGCATCCAGCTGCGTTATATTTTCTCTCAGCACTTGCTGTCTAAAATCTGGGCCAGAATCAATGATAAGGCTCAGTCCATCAATTTCGATGTGAATAGAAGACCTTAGTCTCTTATCTCTGAAATCCAGTGAGCAGCAAACTTCGCAACGACAGCCAATTACTGGAACGCCTTGCGAAGTGCCTGATCCTAAAAAGGTGATTTTCACAGCTTTATTTCGATTTGAGATAACTCCAAAAGAAGTGTCCTGTTCTTCTCGTTGAGCTTGGAGTTATCTATTTTTATTGCCTTGAGAATGTCGATCAAGCAGCTGATTTTGCCCTCCGTGGTGTAATACTTATTCACGATAGCGATTTTATGATCGTTGAGAAGGCAATAGCCTGATTTAAAACTTCCCTTCTCATACCTCAAAGCGTAGTCAGATTCCGCGAAAATATCTTCGAGTTTGCTCAAAAATTGTTTCGTGTATCGAATGTTCATTCAGAATCGCCTGTGTATTTTTTTACGAGTTCTATGAGTTTATCATAATCCAACGGCTTCTGCATGTAGTCATTCACTCCTGCCTCAAAAAACGCAGATGTAGGCAAATTTTTTGCATTGCCTGAAATGCCAATGATAGGCACTTTTCCTTTTTTGGTTTTAAGTGACCTGATCTTTTGAATAGCCTCAAAGCCGCTAATTGCAGGAAGATTAAAATCCATTATCACCAAATCGAACTCTCCATCTTCGAACTTATTCAGTGCAGTTTGTCCGTCTTTTGCAGAAGTGATTTTGCAATTTTCAAAAAGTAGAATCTTCTTTAAAAGATTCTGAATAACAGAACTATCTTCTGCGACAAGTACATTTTTGTACACAACTTCAGTCATTACCATAATTTTAAAAGTCTCTCGTAATTATCCGAGAATTTAGAATAGAATTCAAGGAGTTTCGTATAAATGTCATTTTCATTCGACATTCGTGATTCATTTATTGCTCTTTCGCTTTGCTCTGAATATTCTGCCATTGCACTAAGACCTAGAGATGCTGCATTTCCTTTGATGGTATGCAAGATACTTAAAATTTCAGGACTATCATTTTCCAAATTTAGACTTTTTAATAGACTTAAAAAGTGGCCTGTTTCATGTTCAAACTCCTTGTAAATGTCTAAAACATCTGCTTTTGAAGCGTATTTCAATAGTTCATTATAGGTTTCGAAGTCAATGATGTCGTTATTCACTTTAGCCCTCCTTTATGGTTGAAAATTCATGGATACTATATCGAACAATAGAATTTAGCCTTTACTTTGCCCAAGATAATGCATCGATCTTTTGTGCATGCTTCAAAGTCGATATTTTCTTCCAATATGAAAACCAATAAATTCCTTATTGCGATAGTGGGACCAACTGCGGTTGGCAAAACAGAGATATCGATAAAAATAGCAAATCAATTTGGAGCTGAAATTATATCGGCTGATTCTCGGCAATTTTATCGTGAATTGGAAATTGGCACGGCAAAACCAGATGCCGCGGAATTGAGCCAAGCAAAGCACTATTTGATTAATTCCCTTTCCATTGAAGAGGAGTATGATGTAAGAGATTTCGAAAACGAGGCCTTAGAGATTATAAGTAAATCTTTTGAAAATTCTGATTCAATGATAATGGTGGGCGGTTCTGGCCTTTTCGTGAACGCACTTGCTTACGGACTGGACGAATTACCTGAAGTGGAGGATGGGGTTAGAGAGAAATTGAACGCGGAACTAACAACGTTAGGCCTTCTTAAACTTCAAGAAGAACTCAAGGAAAGCGACCCTGAATATCATGCATCGGTTGATCTCAATAATCCCCAAAGAGTAATTAGGGCGCTTGAAGTAATCCGAAGTACTGGAAAGCCATTCAGCAGTTTTAGGACAGGGCAGCGGGTAGAAAGGCCGTTTCGAATGATTTGGGTTGGTTTGGAAATGGATCGAGCGCAATTGTACAAGAGAATTGATGTAAGAATGGACCAAATGATTGCCAAAGGGTTATTCCAAGAAGCCCAACAATTTTATCCAAAACGCGATTTGAATGCGCTGCAGACCGTAGGCTACAAAGAGATTTTCGGCTTTTTGGATGGCGATTATGACAAGGAAGAAGCCATTCGTTTATTGAAAAGGAACTCAAGGCGGTATGCCAAACGCCAAATGACTTGGTTCAAGAAAAACGAAGAGATCACTTGGTTCAGCCCAAATGATCTCGATAAAATTTTAAATCACATCGAAAAAGCAATGCAAGTTTAAAAGGGCTTGAAGCCGAAAAGCGATGCCACCATACTTGCAGGTGGTTTTGAAATAAAGGTATTGTACTCAGAAGAAATGCCGCGCAGTTTTTCGATCAATTTTTCCTGTTGAGCATTCAACTCTTTTAATCTGGCCGCCAATGAAGCATCTTCTAGTTTATCAATTGCGATATCAATGGCGTGCATTATTCCTTCTTCTTTATTAAAACTCTGGAAGCGATCTGTAGAAGTTTTCCTAAGTTGGTCAGCTACATCTGAAATGGCAGTACCTGGGTGCGATGCATCATAAGCTAAGATAAGTTGTTTTCTGTTTTTGCTTACCTCTGCCATCTGATTCACAACGAGGTTGATGTTGGCTTTGCGTGGTTTTAGCAGGTTATAAGTATAGATTGAAAAGAGAAAAATCAGGCCTAGTATGGCCACTATGATTGGTAAATATCCCATTGTTGTATTTTTTGTTTTGACCTAATGACGCTCCGAATTAAATTTTTTTTCGGTAGAAAAGCAAAGCTAAGCTTTAATCAAAGCCTATGTCTTATTTCTGTTGTTACTTAATGCCTTTTCTTTACATCTTTGAGCCATGAGCGAAACTTCTGCCAAAAAGGTGCTGATCATAACTTACTACTGGCCACCGAGTGGGGGGGGGGGTGTGCAGCGATGGCTCAAGTTTGCCAAGTATTTACCTCAATACGGATGGGAGCCGATCATCTTCACTCCTGAAAATCCAGATTTCGATTTAAAGGACTCGTCACTTTTAGAAGACATTCCTAAAGAAGTGGAAGTATTGAAATTTCCCATTTGGGAGCCGTATTCAATTTTTAAGAAACTTTCGGGTAGAAAGGAATTGAAACAGGGGCAGGTCTTGGAAGGGGGGAAGAAAGGACTGCTTTCTAGTTTAGCGATATGGCTCAGAGGTAATTTATTCATTCCGGATCCACGTTTGTTTTGGGTCAAACCTTCGGTCAATTATATCTCCTCAATTTTGGCTTCCAATCAAATTGAAACCATTATTACAACCGGACCGCCACATTCAATGCACTTGATAGGCTTAAAGTTGAAAATGAGGCAACCTGCTTTGACGTGGATAGCCGATTTTCGCGACCCATGGACAAAGTGGGATATCCTTAGCCAATTCAAGATGAGCAAATGGGCTTGGGCGAGGCATCAACAATTAGAGCAGAATGTCATACGATCTGCAGATTGTGTGCTTACAGTAAGCAATAGCTGGAAAAAGGATTTCGAGAAGCTTGGTGCAAAAAGAACGAGAGTGATTACAAATGGCTTTGATGCTGCTGATTTCAAAACTAAAAAGAAGGTAGGCAGACCAGCACAATTTGTAATTAGCCATATCGGTATGCTCAATGTTTATAGAAATCCAGAATGGCTTTGGTCTGTTTTAGAAGCAATGGTTTCAGAAGGTGCTTTTAACAATGATCTGAAAATTGAATTCATCGGTATTCTAAGTGACGATGTCCTGAAGAGTTTTGAAAACTACCCAAATCTAAAACCGCTGATCCAAAAGGAGAACTATTTACCTCATGACAAAGTCATTGAAAAGTATGATCAGTCTGCCTTGCTACTACTGCTGCAAAACGACTCCGAAAATGCAAAAGGACATTTACCAGGTAAATTCTTTGAATATTTAGGTGCGCGAAGGACTATTTTATGTGTAGGAAATCGAGATAGTGATTTGTCTCAAATATTGAAGGCCACTGAGGCAGGTGAAGTTTTCGACTCGAAAAGTTCAGCCGAATTAAAGGTGTTTTTAATTGAAGCCTATCAACAATGGCAAGCTGGAAATTCACAAAAGGATAGTGGTAATATCAGTCGTTTTGAGCGAAAATCGCTTACTGGTGATTTAGATCAGTTGCTGAAATCGCTCCGCTAGTTAAGGCTTAAATACTTTCGAAATTAGCTTTCCATAAAGACTGTTCACTTCTTCAGAAATTTTCAAACCAATTGTGAGGATTGAAAAAGCAACAGTGATTGCTGCCGATCTGAGCACAATATCGTAAAGTGCATTTTCTTGTTGAGGTAGGAAATGGTTCAGCAGCAGTATTAGCCCAACAATCCCCGAAAATTTTAAAGTATTGGACGAAAAAGGTTGAATCCTAAACTTGATCCAAACAAAGGCAAATTTGCTCAAGTTGAAAATTAGCATGGCTAAAAAGGAAGCAATGGCAGCGCCTTCTATGCCATACTTCGGGATCAAAAGGAGGTTTAAAAGGATGGTCAAAATTGCAAGAATGGCCACGGCAAACACATTGAATTTGTAGTGCTTCGACATTACGATGATTTCACCATTTGTTCCGAAAACCATGTCACTTAGTTTTCCCAAACCAATAAAAAGTACAACACTGATCCCTTGAATGTATAATTCACTATTGGGGATAAAGGAATAAAGATTTTCAAGATTTGCCCAAACACCAATTAATAAAAGGCTGCCAATGATCATTTGATTGATAGAAGTCTGTTTGTAGAGTTTTCCAACTGCCGCCATGTCCTTCTTTTCGAAAGCTTGAGCAATCAATGAACTCGAAATTTGCGTAATCGATCGTTTTGGCATTTCAATCACCACCCCAATAAAAAAGGCAATGGTGTAAATGCCCGTGGCATCGAGACCCAAAGCTCCGCTGACCATGATACTGTCGATTTGAAGCACGATTTGAGTGCCACCAGCACCAATCAGCATAAAGAGAGAGTAGGTTAGGATTTCTCTCAGCTTGCCATTCCGAAGAAATTGAAAATCGAAATTGACCTTGAAGGATTTGATTGAAATGAGATAAGCAATGGCCGATATCACCAAAGAAGCATAGACCACAAAAAGTAAATTTATGAGCATATCGAAAGTGATAAGCTCAAGCGCAAACAGCACCACTAAGGCAGTAACAGCTAGGCGCAATTGAATATCGCGGATGAAGGTGGGTACTACAATTTTGAGCAGACTTCGACAATAAGCCTCAAAAATCTGAAATTGCACTAAACAGAAACTAATGATGAGTGTGATGCCAAAATACTGAACAAACAAAGCGGATTCCCTAGAAAAGTAGGCCGTAATCTGGGCTTTGAAAAGAAGGCTGATCAGAAAAAAAACCAATGAGCCGACTGCCCCACCAATGAGAATAAAGGTCAGAAAGCCTTTTTCTTCTTTGAAACGAGGAAAGAACTTGACCAAGCCAGAACCGAGGCCAAATTGGCCAAACGTAGCCATCAAAAAAGCAGCGCTTTGAATCAATCGGAAAAGCCCAATTTGTTCCGCTTCGAGAAAGTAAGGAAAAAGCCAAAGTACATTGGCATAGCCGATGATTACACCCAAATAGGCGATTATGGATGATTTGATGCTTTGGTTTATGACTATGCCCAATGTTGGAAGGGGTGGTTTGATTTAAGGTTTAAGCCAAATTGTGGTGTCTGTCAATCCGTTGGTAGTATTTATTTTTGGCCAATGGGCTATCATATATTTTGCCTGTTGATATCTCTGCCGTTCCGAATTGTCCAGCAATAAAATCCCACCACTTTTGAGTTTTGGAATGGCATTGATCAGACATGTTGCCCTTGCTCTGCCATCAATGGCGATGAAATCTAACGATTCGTCATCCTGCTGCTTAATGCTATTTGAATAGGTGGAAAAAGCACTGTCCTTGACAGGGTATTCCTCGATGGTCATGTAAAGTTGGGCTTCACTTGAAAGGTGTTGGGATGGGGCGTCAAGGTCCGAAGGAATATACACTAAGTTCACATTTTCCGTTTTTTTGTCTTCCAAGGTCTTCGCAACCGAATGGTACCAGTCTTTGTGATGCTCAATGCTTGTCAGAAATTTGATCCTTTTTGCATAAAACTGTGTACTTCGGCCACTGCCAAATTCAAAACCAACCATATCAGGTTTAAGTAGTGATTTCAAAGCATTAACGGCATCAGGAGCAATCCATGGCACCTCGGTATTTTGTTGGAGATAGCGATTATACTTGAATTTCAAGAATGGTCTAAGCACACGATAGCGGAAATAGCGGAGTGATACGCTCCTAGTGCGGCTATAATTGCGGTAAGCAAAAGGTGCTTTTCCTATTTCTGCGCCTAATTGGTAAAATTGTGTTGTACTTTGAGTCATGGATTCAGACAAAAATAAGCAAATGCTTTTTGAGCATACAAGCAAACTGTTCTTTTGATTTCCAGAAGAATAGAACAAATTGCCGCTGTGAAAATAGCCATGTTTTTAGATCAGTCTTTTCCTCCCGATTCTAGGGTAGAAAACGAAGCCTTTAGCCTTATCAGGGCTGGTCATGAAGTACACCTGTTTTCGCTTGAACGTGATTCAAACAGGCCAAAAAGAGAGATTTGGAATGGTATTGATGTCCATAGATTTGAAATTTCCAATTGGACCTATCGCTTATCTGCATTGGCTTACACCGTCCCTTTATATCATCGATCTATCCGAAACTCAATTATTACATTTATTGAGACCGTTCAGCCTGATGTCTTACATATCCACGATATGCTTATTGCCAAGGCTGTTTTTAAGGCCAATGCTGGTTTTAAAATCAATACCATATTGGATTTGCATGAAAACCGTCCTGAGATCATGCAGTTTTACCCACATTTAAAGAAGTTTCCGGGTAAATTCTTGATCAAACCTCGGGTATGGAAGCAATGGCAAAAGCGCTTGATGCAAATGGCAGATCACATTATTCTGGTGACAGAAGAAGCCAAAGAGGTTGCTGTTCAAGAGGAGCGTATAGAAGCTTCCAAAATTACAGTGGTGCCCAATTCCATCGAAGCTAAGATTTATTATCAATACCCATTAAAACCTGAGATTCAAGATCGATTCAAGGGGTATTTCAATATTGTTTATGTGGGTGACACAGGATTAAGAAGGGGAACGGACACCGCCATTCAGGCACTTGCCTTAGTGGCAGAGAAAATGCCAAATGCCCAATTGATTTTGGTAGGGAAAAGTACAGAAGATAAGCAGTTGAAAGAATTAGCCGAGGCACTTGGGCTAACAGCTCGGGTGATTTTTGAAGGTTGGCAGGACGTATCGCTATTTCCTTCCTACATCGCTGCTGCGAATGTTTGTATTTCTCCCTTGCATCGCAACAAGCACCACGATACCACATTTGCCAATAAGATTTTCCAATACATGGCTGGGGCAAAACCCTTGCTGGTCAGTGACTGTCCTCCTCAAGTGCGAGTAGTGAATCAAGCCAATTGTGGTTTGGTTTTTCAGGCAGGAAATGCAACAGACATGGCCGAAAAACTGCTGCAACTCTATGCAAAAAAAGAAAATGCCATTCACCTAGGGGTCAATGGCAAATCTGCTTTAGATCAACAATTCGATTGGAGCATCACCAGTAAAGGACTGATCGAGTTGTATTCGAATAGCTTTAATTAGCCGTTTTTCTAAGGCTCAAGAAAATACTTCCAAGGAACATCAACACCACCAAGATTGAGAAGATTCTCATAATGATGGTTCCAGAAGTGTAGATGCTAGGTTTGAATTCAAATACGATTTCATGTTCGCCAGCAGGTACTTCTAATGCCCTTAAGATATAATCTGCTCTCAGCAAGTCTACTGGCTCTCCATCCATGGTTACTTTGAATCCATTCGGGTAATAGATTTCTGAGAATACAGCCAAACCTTCACCCGAGTTTTTGGTGGTATATTTCCAATAGCCAGGATGGTAATCCACTAATTTGATAGTTCCTTCGGCACTAGGATTGGCAATGCTTATGGGGAATTCTTCTGTATTAACAATGGCTTCGAACTGACTATCAATTCTTCTTATCGAGTTAAACTCCTCGTCTGTAGTAGTTACCTTTTTAATGCTATTCACAAACCAAGCAGCTCCATTGGCAGCTCCATTGGTGATTACACCTTGAGACGAATTTGGATCAATAATTAAGTAGCGTGTATTCAGCATATTGATGATCCCGAAGCTGCTCATGTTATCATTGCCATTTTGCAAATTTGACATCATTTGCTGCATTTCAGGCAGTATGTCTTTATCAATCAACTCTTGATACCTTCTGAGTCGGGCACCGTGATAACCATTGATGGTATTATGATGATAGGCCGATTGCGCACTGTAGAATGGCGCTGTTAGGTTTAATACGCGATCTCCCAAACTTTCATTTTTCTTGATGAATCGATCTGCGTTTGTCTCTAAAAAGAACTGGGCGCGTGGCGCACGGGCAAAGTTGGCGGAGGTCAAAAAGCGATTAGCGATTAAACTAGTGTCTATGGTAGCGAGTAAAATGAGAATGATGTAAAGCCCCGCTTTACCCAATCGATCAATCGTGTATAAAAAATAAGCTAACGCGAATAATCCAATGAAAATGAAGGCCCTGAAAGCATCGGCTCTGAATAAGTTTTTTCTATCGTCTTGAAGCGCATTGGCGTACTCTACCGGTAATTGAGCATCGAAAGGAGCACTGAAGCCCATGATGCCAGGGATTGCAGCCAATAACAAGGCTAAACCTCCTGTTGAACCAAGGGCAATCCAAAGTTTCTTCTTTTTGGTTTCATCAAGTTTTTCGCTGAGCAGTTTTTCTAAGCCCAACATGCCCAAGAAAATAATCCCGAAAATGGGCATTACCATCGTAAAGGTGACAGACCTGAATTTATTATAGCCCGGAAAATAATCGAATAAGAAGTAATTAAGGCTTGGGAAGTTTCTGCCATAGCTTAACAGAATTCCCAATACCGAAATTGAAATAAGCCAGATGACATACTTTCGCTCTACAAAGAAAATACCCAGCACACACAAAAAGAGCATAATCGCTCCAGCATAATAAGTGGTTGGCGTTTCTTTGCCCCAATATGCCCTTAGTTCAGGTCTACCTAAGGTCTGTCTGATTTGTGCATCAGTGGCGCCAGCTTTTCTTAAAGCATCTGCCGTACTTGAGTTGATGTCTAGAGCTGCATTTCCGCCCAAGGCATTTGGAAGAAATAAGGTGAAAGGATCAGCCAAACCATTGCTATATTGGAAAGCATAAGTCTTAGGTAATCCATCGATGTTCAATTCTTCAGCGCTCTGTTCGCTTAGCTCAGAAGCCCCGCGGTTCGAGTATTTGCCGTATTCATAAGTCGCGTAAAACTCACCAAAAAAAGTACCCACGGCCAATATTGCTGCCAAGACTAAAAGCCCTAGTCTTTGAAGGAACACTTTTAAACTTCCTTCTCTTGCGGCATAGATCAATTGAATTAAGCCGTAAATGGCAACAACAAATGCCAAATAATACGTGATCTGTAAGTGATTCACTCTCATTTGCATGGCAAGTGCCAAGGCGGTTAGGCTAAAGCCCAGCCATTTATTTCTGGTGAAGCACAAATGAATTCCTGCCATCACCAAAGGCATAAGTGATATTGCCGAGATCCTGGCGTTATGGCCTGCCGTTAATCCGATGATATTGTAAGAAGAGAATGCAAAAGCAATGGCGCCAATGATGGCGATATATGGCCTTACCTTAAAGCACAGCAGCATAATGTAAAATGAAACCATTGAAACGAAGACGATTCTGACAGGATGGGGCAGCCCTAAACTCATTACGGCATGAGCGCCTTTAATTAATTCATTGCCCCACTTTACGCTTATCAGATAGGCAGGCATTCCACCAAACATGGAGTTGGTCCAAAGGCCTTCTTCTCCAGTGGCTTCGCGATAATCTAAAAGTTCTTTCGCACCACCTTCCCATTGCAGGATATCTCCTTGTTGAAGTGCTTTTCCTTCAAAAAAAACAGGTTGAAAAAAGAGTATGGTCAACGTCAGAAAGACGGCAACAGCAATCAAATGGGGAAGAATGTCCTTTTTAAAATCAACTTTAATCATGTCCTGAATTTTTTCTCGGTCGGCAATATCTTCATATCAGGCGTATTTAAAAAGAGCATTTCTTTTTTTTGATTTATCAAGGAGCGATTCACCCTGCATGCTGACGATAAATTTTATATTTTTGCACTCCAATTATTATTGAGCATATGTTTGAGAATTTAAGTGGCAAGCTAGAATCAGCCTTTAAAACCCTAAAGGGCCAAGGAACAATTACCGAAATCAACGTAGCGACTACCGTCAAAGAAATCAGACGCGCCCTAATTAGTGCTGACGTTAATTTTAAGGTAGCCAAGGATGTAACCGATAGAATTAAAGAGGAAGCCCTCGGTCGCGATGTGTTGATTTCTGTAAAGCCGGGCCAGTTATTGGTAAAGATTGTTCAGGAAGAGCTGACCAAAATGATGGGAGGCGAAAAATCAACTTTTGCAATTCAAGGCGATCCTGCAGTGATTTTGATTTCTGGTCTTCAAGGTTCTGGTAAAACAACTTTTTCTGGAAAGCTGGCCAATATGCTCAAAAAGCAAGGTAGGCAAGTGCTTTTAACCGCTTGTGATATTTATCGACCTGCCGCAATCGATCAGTTAAAAGTTTTAGGAGAGCAAGTAGGCGTAGAGGTTTATGCTGAACCTGAAAATAAAAATGCGCTACAAATTGCCAACAATGCCATTAAGCATGCCAAAGCCACGGGCAAGAAGATAGTCATTGTGGATACTGCCGGTCGTTTGGCTGTTGACGAGCAAATGATGAATGAAATTGAAGAGCTCAAAAGAGTCCTCAAGCCTACCGAGACGCTCTTTGTTGTTGACTCAATGACAGGTCAGGATGCGGTGAATACAGCCAAGACCTTTAATGAACGACTGGATTTCAGTGGCGTGGTATTGACTAAATTAGACGGTGATACACGAGGTGGTGCGGCACTTTCTATCAGGACTGTGGTGGATAAGCCCATCAAGTTCATGTCGACAGGGGAGAAAATGGAAGCGATTGAGCTTTTCTACCCAGATCGTATGGCGAGCAGAATTCTTGGTATGGGTGACGTGGTGTCTTTGGTTGAAAAGGCACAACAGAACTTTGACGAGGAAGAAACCCGAAAACTCAACAAGAAAATCCGTCAGAACAAATTCGATTTTGATGATTTCCTTTCTCAGCTAGAGCAAATCAAGAAAATGGGTAACATCAAAGACCTTTTAGGCATGATCCCGGGGATGGGTAAAGCCATGAAAGGACTTGATATTGATGATGATTCATTCAAACCAATCGAGTCCATCATTAAGTCGATGACTAAGGCAGAAAGGGCCAATCCTGATATGATTGATGGTAGCCGAAGAAAGCGAATTGCAAGCGGTAGCGGTACTTCTATTCAAGAAGTGAACAACCTGATGAAGCAGTTTGGCGACATGCGTAAAATGATGAAAACCATGAACAAGATGGGTGGAGGCAAGAGGGCCTTGGCCAATCTTGGAGGAATGAGGAGGTAGTTTAATCATCACACCTTAGTCATCTCGCAGAGATCTTTTCACGAAACATAGTATGAGTATTTTTCGGTTTTGCCGAGGTGCTCTAAGTAACTATCAATCTTCTTCAACTGTGGTGGTAAGTCCCCTGGATTCTTTATAGGATTCCCATTTGATCCAAGCCATTTGATGGTCGAAGTCTTTCGCTTGAAAAGTAAGCTTGTACTTGAAATTATTTGGGTTGAGGATTGAAGCGTATTTGGGCGTTGTGTAGCTGCTGTCTGGATTTACTTTCTCATTCAATTCGTATTCAATATCAGCGTTTTCTCTAATCCATTTCAACTTGAATTGATTCAGGTTTTCATTGATTTTGTATTTTCCACCTTGGTTTACCAGTACTTTTTCAGTTTCCAAGAGCTTTCGATTATAATAATCACTCACTACGATTTTGGCCTTACCGAATTGATTGATCAAGTCAGATGATTTGTCTTCGCGCAAAAAAGCTTGAATTTTCACCAAAGCGCTATCAATAAAGTAAAGATTGATTTGATCGATATAATGCGACTCCGCCAGATAATCGACCCTATCCAATTGAAATATGGTAAAATCTTTGGTGAAAAATTCTCCATAATGTTTGAAAACACGTTGGTCCAAGTCTGCCAAAGGCATATTGAGTTGTAGAGAAGAAAATTCCAATTTGTAGGTAGGAATTGTACTGGCAACTGCCGTTCTCGGGCCTTCCGCTACTTCTGCAACTTCTTCTACCTTGATGACTTCGTCTGGTTCTTTTTGTGGAGCACTGCAATTCCAGAGCAAGAAGCAAAAAACAATTAGGGCGAGACTCTTAACTACATCTTTCAATACACAACTAATTACTTCGTTAATGTATGGCTTTTTGATTTTAATGCAAAGAAAATATTAGCGAATTCAATAATTCTGGCAAACTCCAGCCTTAAGTCCATATGAAGTATTCAGTTGACTGTTAAGGAATTGGCGTTGTGAGGAGGAGAATTTTGGTGAGCTTAAACAATTAAACCATCGAATTTAGGAACTGTTCCAACTCTTCTTCATTGGGTGAACTCATCTTCGTGATAACGAGATTTTCGGGTGCTAAGCCCCATTGCCAGTGGGCTTCCCAAACATGCTCAATAAACCATTCGGGTTCATATCCCCAACGGGTTTCCTTTCTTCTTCTTTCCAAGAAAGTAGCCTTGTCAATGGAAAGGTAAATGGCTTTATGGATTCTGCTATTGATTGAGGCATCATAAAAAGCAAAGAGACCTTCTATGATTACGTAATCGTGTTTGGCGAGTGCCTTATCAATGCTTTCTTCCCACAATGGCCAATCAATGGAGTCTGGATGTTCCCAATCGGTGCGTCCATTGATCTGCGGGATTTGTGCTGCTGACTTCACAAAATCGTCTTGATGAAGCACAATGGACTTGGGCAGGGCAGTCGATAGTTTTAGTGCCAAGGACGATTTGCCTGAACGAGAAACACCACCAATCGCAATTAGCTTTGACATAGGCTAAAAATAAGATGCTTTATGTATAGATCCTTCGCTTTAGTGCCTTTGAGCATAAAAAAAGTCATTCCGATTTTAATGGGAATGACTTTTCAATTTAGGCAGTTTAGGCCTTATTCTTATTTGTACATTACTGACTTAACAGCGTCTAAAGTCCTTTTTACGTTTGGAAGGATTGCTTCGATCAAAGTAGGTGCATAAGGCAACGGAAGATCCATGCTGTTTACCCTTCTGATTGGCGCATCTAAATAATCAAATGCATCTTTTTGCACATTGAAAGCAATGTCAGTGGCCAAAGATGACAATGGCCATGCTTCTTCAACAATCACCAAACGGTTAGTTTTCTTTACAGACTCAATGATAGTTGGGTAGTCTAAAGGACGAACAGAGAGAAGGTTGATAACTTCTGCACTAATGCCATCTTTCGCTAATTCATTGGCTGCTTCATGGGCGATTTTCATCATTTTTCCGAATGAGACCAAAGTGACATCTGAACCAGATCGCTCAATTAGAGCCTTCCCAATTTCGATTAAATACTCTTCTTCTGGCACCTCGCCTTTATCACCATACATTACTTCCGACTCCATGAAAATCACAGGATCATTGTCTCGGATGGCCGACTTTAAAAGTCCTTTGGCGTCATAAGGATTGGAAGGAACAACTACTTTCAACCCTGGAGTATTGGCATACCAGTTTTCGAAGTTCTGAGAATGCTGAGAGCTCAACATACCTGCATTACCTGTTGGACCTCTAAAAACTATTGGAACAGAAAACTGTCCGCCAGACATCGACATCATTTTAGCAGCAGAGTTGATCACTTGGTCAATGGCTACTAAAGAGAAGTTGAAAGTCATAAATTCGATGATTGGTCTTAAGCCATTCATGGCTGCGCCAACACCAATACCTGCAAAACCCAATTCAGCAATAGGAGTGTCGATTACTCTTTCTGGCCCAAATTCGTCCAACATACCTTGGCTTACTTTATAAGCTCCATTGTATTCGGCAACTTCTTCTCCCATGAGAAAGATCTTTTCATCTCTTCTCATTTCTTCAGTCATTGCTTCTCTTAGGGCTTCACGAAACTGTATTTCTCTCATCATCTAGGGTTTTCAAGGCCGTAAAAATAAACATTCACTTCTCAATTCACAAAGAAAGATTAAGAAGAGTATGGGCAATAAAAAAGCCCCGACAAGTCGAGGCTTTTTGCTGGTTTAAAATATTCTTATTTCAAAATATCAGTGAAAGCTTGGCTTCCAGTGAATGCTCTGAATTCTAAGTCAGCAAGCGCTTTTGCTTTCAAAGAAGCGTCAGCAGTGGTAGCATTTCTTAAGTGCTCAATTACTTTGTTTTCGTTGCCTTGACGAGCCGCTGCAACAGCTGCAACATAATGTGCCCAAACATAACCTCTATCGTTGCTGATAACAGCCTCTAAAGTAGTTTGGCCACTTTTTGCATCTTTATTCAATAATTGAACTAAACCTTTGTTGTATTGATCAACTGAACGGTTTGTTGCATTGCCTAATGAACCAATTGCAGCACTGTAGTTGCCAGACATGATTTCAACAGCACCTTTAGCACCATTTACACCTTGTCTTACATCATTCGCTGGGTTCATGGTCAAGGCTTTGTTGAAGGCTTCTAAAGCACCTTCCATGTTGCCTTCCATTTCGCGGGCCATACCTAAGTTAGCTTGAGCTTGAGCGTTAGCGTTTTTCTGGATAGAAATTTCGAAATGATTGATAGCATCTCTCACCATGTTGGTTTTGTTTCTGCCTTCAGCAGTCATTGCCATTTCCATCATCACAGCACCTAAGTTATTATGAATCACCCAAGTATCGTTCTTTTTGGCAGCAGCTTCGTAGATTGCTTTTTTCTCAGCCAAAGTTGGTGTGTTAGCAGCAGCGTAAGCCATTTCTTCAAGTGACAATTGGTCGGCTGAAGTTTTACCTTCTGCAATTGACTTCGCTAATGTTAAAATCTCTTCTTTAGATTTTTTAGGCTTCACTGTTAAAACTTCAGTTTTAGCAGTTCTCAATTGTGGGTAGATATCTTTAAATACTTGCTTGTAAGTAGAAAGCTTCTGAAGTTGCTTTTCTTTTTGTTCAAATGAACCTGCACCGTTAATGATGTCATTCCATTCTGATTTTTGAGCAGCTGTAATGCCAGAGTAGTTACCTAGCATAGTTTTCAAACCTGTCCAATCATCTACAATTGGCTTGGTGATAAATCTGATTTGACCAGCCATTCCTTGGTAGTCATATTTATCCATTTGCTCTCTGTACCATTTTTCAATGGCAACAGCTCTTTCAGAGGCTAACTCAGAGTTTATTCTATCTAAACCTTCTGGCGAGTGAGTACCTGTAATAGTTACGGTTCTTGTTACGTTTTTGTCTGCAATGAAAGCAGCGAATTTTGTTCCTCTGTCAGAATTTTTCTCAACTGGGCGTAAATTAGATCTGCCTTGTTCGAAGAAGAAATCAACATTAGTTGGGATTAATTCTTCTTGGTCATTATATCCGTGAGGAGCGTATGATGCATAATATGAAGGTTGAACCAAAGTAGAAGTTGTAATTAAACCTTCTGCAATGCCCAATCTTTCAGATTCTTTGAAAGCACCAGTTTTTGGATTTGAAGCTACTCCTTGGATTTGAAGGTTACCTCTAGACATCGCTGGATCGTAAGCGAATGTATATTCTTGAGTAACTTTTGGTTGCTCTGTAGCTGAATTTGGATAATCCTTGGCTGCAAAAACTATTGGAGTTAAAGCTTTCTCTTGAGTGCCATATTTGTAAAAGGTATTCAAAGTATACACCTTGTTCTTTTTCAACATTTTGGCTGGTAAATTGGCTGACATTGTAAATGTCACTTTGTTAGCGTGAACCTCTAATGGAGAAGGCTCAACTGTAAGTCCTTGGTCTTTGGAGGCTTTCACCATTTGGCTCAAAGCACAACCTGACATTGACAGCACACCAATTATCAAGAGTGGAAAAATTAGTTTAGCGGTTTGGGTTTTCATAAGAATTTAATTGTTTTGGAACAGTATTGCCTTAAATTTAGGCCTGCAAATTTAACATTATTTTTATAGTTTCCGATTTTCGGCCATATTAAATTGTTTCTTAAATTTGTGGTAATATTTGAAAAATGGAAAGAATTCAGCGTTTTTTTGAACATCAGGCTTTCGGGGTTTGTGCCAAACTCGGGGATAAATTAAATCTATCGGCTTCGTCTGTTCGATTATCGTTCATATACGCCTCTTTCATCACATTTGGTTCGCCTCTTATCATTTATCTTGCCTTGGCCTACATCATTAATTTTCGCCAGCACTTGCGCAGAAGACAAAATCCAGTTTGGTATAATTAATTTTTCACCTTTTTGAAGGTCTTCTTTTTTAATAAGAAGTAATCCCAAATGATAAACCCGTGATAGCGCGGATTGTTGAAAGTATTGCGAATTGTGCTTTTACGTTTTCGGATTTGTGCCTTTAACGATAGCACAAAGTCTAAATGGGCATGGAGAATGGCCAGTCCGTGTTTAATTCCACTCAGTACGGAGAACTGCAAAATAGCCAGCCAGTCCAAGATTATTCGCAAAGGCAGTTTCCAAATCAACGATATTCCCTTTTCATTTTTGAAAATAATACTGAGTCCATTTCTGAAGTTCAAATAGGTTTTTCTGGGGCTGGATTTATCTAAAGTGCCACCGCCCAAATGATAGACTTGACTCTGTGGACAAACTTTTACTTTATAGCCTAAATTCCAAAAACGCCAGCTAAGATCAATTTCCTCCATGTGGGCGAAAAAATCTTCGTCCAGGCCACCAGTCTCTAAATAGGCTCTTTTCCTTACAAAAAGTGACGAACCAGAGGCCCAAAATACGTCTGTGACATCTTGGTATTGATGTTGGTCTTCTTCGATTGTGTGGAAAATTCTACCTCGGCAGAAAGGGTAACCTAAAATATCGAGAAAGCCACCTGAAGCTCCCGCGTACTCGAAATGATTTTTTGATTTGAGGTCAAGAATCTTGGGCTGAACTGCAGCTATCGTAGAATCCGACTCTAATAATTCTAAAATTGGAGTGATCCAATTGGAGGTTACTTCAACATCGGTGTTGAGCAAAACCACAAATTCTGTTTCTATAAGCGCTAATGCTTTGTTGTATCCCCCACAAAAGCCATGGTTTTTATCAAAAGCCAAAGTTTTAACTTCTGGGAAGTTGCTTTGTAAATAAGCCAATGAACCGTCAGTGGAGCCGTTGTCAATCACCAAAATGTCATGAGGTTGACTGTGGGCGATAACGGAAGGTAGAAAATTAGCTAAGTGTTTTTTGCCGTTGTAATTGAGTAAGGCAACTGTAAGCTTCGACATTAGAACATACTTCCTAAATCCATTCCTGGAATGTTAGGCATAATGCCTTCGGTGCTTTTTCTGATTTCTTCTTTGGCGCTGATGTCGGCTTTGTCCATGGCCATATTGATGGCTGCGACTGTCAAGTCTTGCACGGTTTCTTTATCGGATTTGGTCATTAGGCTTTCATCAATGTCAATTGAAATCACTTGCTTTTTGCCATTTACGGTCGCTTTCACCATGCCAGCACCCGCTTCGCCTGTTTCTTGAATATATGCTAGTTTACTCTGGGCTTCTTGCATCTTGGCTTGCATCTCCTTCACCTTGCCCATCATTTTCATCATATCGAACATATGCTTGCTATTTTGTTGTCAAAACTATCGAATTAATACTAAAGTACCAGTTCGTTGATAGCTTCTATTGTTTGCATCGGTATAGTTTACTTGATAAACATAAGCACCAGGACTAGCTTCTTGACCATTTGTAGTGCCGTCCCAACCGATTTCCGGATCAGTGGTGCTGAAAATAATCACGCCCCAACGATTGTAGATTACCATGCTAAACTCCACAAACCTTCCTTGGGTTGCTTTAAAAGTATCGTTGACGCCATCGCCATTGGGACTGAAGGCATTGGGGTATTGTGCATTAGCAAAGGCCACATCAAAACACATTTCTTCGCTGAGTTCCGAGATATTCCCGCAATTGTCTTCATAACTCACTTTATAGCATAGCTCAAATTGCTCTGCCCTAAGGTTGGAATCAATGTACCGCGAGTCGCTTCTGGTGCCAACGCGCTGGAAAACACCATCTAAATCTTTTTTGAAAACAGTGTATTCCGCCACTGCTACAGGTGCGTCTTCAAAATCTAATTGAAATGAAAGATTGGTTAATTCTCCAGAAGTAATATTCACTGCAGGGGCAGTCAATGTAGCATTCAAATTGGGGCTAATCACTAAGCCTTTTGAAATCGTATTGCCAAAAAGTGCCTGAAAGTAATACTCACCTAAGCTAGCGCAGTCATCTATGAGGCGTTGTGCTGCGCCTGTATCTGTAGTCAGTATTTCCACTGAACTTCCATTTTCGAATAGGGCTACTTGGGTCAAATTTTCAAGGCCAGTGGTATATTCAAAGTCGAGTTGAATTTGGGTGCTGGTATAAGCTGCAGTGGATTGAGAGGCAATCGTGAATGCGGCTGGTGAGGTTTCACTGAAATTGTTACAGAAATCCGTTGTTGTAATCGAAATGGAGTAAGGCTTATTCATAAAATCGTAAGCGGCATCTTCGAAAAGGAACTGAGTTGGGTTAGCCACAGGGTCTAAATCAAACCGGATAAGTTGGCTGCCATCAATTCCTTGGATGGTCATTTCATGGATCAAACGCCTGTCCAATTCTTTATAATCGATAAGCACTGAATTAGTGCTTTGCAATTCAAGCCCCAGAATCTCAGGGCTTGTGTCTTGAATGTCTGTGCTTATCGTCACTGTGCTTGCTCCACAATTGACACTTTGGCCTACCACTCGTCCTGTAACCTTGACATCAAAATCACCATTGGTCAAATACTCATGATTGACTTGTTCTGGATTTGATTGCCCTTTATTATAACTTATGATGGTGCCATCACCAAAATCAATATCATATCCATCGTATTCGTTTTCGCTAAAGTCTAAGGTGAGGTACAGGTTATTGCCAGCACAGGTATAATAATCGAACTTTGGTTCCATTGGCTCGATTATTCGAACCTCAATATAACTAACTATGCTTCCTGCCGGTGCATTGGCATTAAGTTGAACGACATAGTATACGCCAATTTCTGTAAGCTCTCCTATGTTTTCGGCTGTTACTAAGTCTCCGTTGAAGCATCCTCCTGGATCACCTTGGTAATTAGGGCAAATATTTGGATTTACCGTATTCTCAAAATAATAGGTAACTGAACCGCCTCCACCAAGTAAATTTCTAGGTACAGGCTTGAAAGGTGGGCAGCCCACCACTTGATCCATTTCAAAATTGGCAACAGGTGTACTTTGGGTTTGTGCGCTTAGGGCATGGTTGAAAAAAAGAAGAACAAGTAGAAGACCAAAACGAACAAAGCGTCCCGAGGATCTTATAAATTCGTTCAACTGGCACTTCAATTCAATCATGGACTCAATCGTATTCCTTGATTAACGGTATACTCGTGCTAAACTTATCTAAAAAATATGGATTGCCCATTGATCAGGCTTTCTTGACCAAAAAATCGATCAATTCCAATAATGGTTTTTTGTATTGCTCGCCCTCAGTCATGTCTTTTAAGGTATAAATGTCAGTTTCAATCTCTTCGGAACCGACAATAATCACATATGGAATATTCTTTTTATTGGCATAGCTCATCTGCTTTTTCATTTTGGCTGATTCTGGAAAAACCTCACAGTTGATGCCATTATTCCTAAGGCGATGAGAGAGCCCTAAGGCATGATTCAATGAATTTTCGTCAAAATTGGTGATCAACACCTTAGTGCTGTCAAGTTGATGAACAGGAAAAAGGTTTAGCTCCTCCAATACATCGTGAATACGGTCTATGCCAAATGAAATCCCAACCCCTGAAACATCAGGTAATCCAAAAACACCCGTAAGGTTATCGTATCGGCCACCTGCCGATATAGTGCCCATTTGAACAGAAGTGGGTTTTACTTCATAAATAATGCCTGTGTAATAGGAGAGGCCTCGGGCAAGGGTGAGATCGAAATGTAATTTTTGATCAGAAGCCCCTAGGCTTTCCATGTAATTGAAAGTTGATTCTAGCTCTTCCAAACCTTTAATACCTGCCTCTGAACCCATAAAAACTTTTCTTAGGGTTTCTATTTTGTCTCGATTGGGTTCATCAATATTTAAAATAGCCTTAAGCCTTTCTAAACCAGAAGTCGAAATGCCAATGGCTTTCATTTCTTCCAGCATTTTGTCTAAGCCAATTTTATCTAGCTTGTCTAACACCACACAAAAGGCATTGAATTGATCTGATGCGCCAATCACATCGGCCAAACCTTCCAAAACCTTTCGGCTAGAGATAGAAACGCGATAGTCTTCTAGGTTTAATTTTTTAAAAACTTCGCCAACCATGGCCATAAGTTCGGCTTCGCAAACCAAAGAATCTGTACCCACCACATCGGCATCGCACTGATAAAATTCTCTATACCTGCCTTTTTGTGGGCGGTCAGCTCGCCAAACGGGTTGGATTTGGTACCGCTTAAAAGGAAAGGCAATATCGTTTTGGTTCATCACCACAAACCGTGCAAAAGGGACGGTAAGGTCGTATTTAAGGCCTTTTTCAGTGATTTTTTTACTTAGTTCTTTCGCACCAGCCTCAAAATCGGAAACTTCGGATTTGGCAAGAAAATCACCAGAATTCAAGATTTTAAAAAGCAATTGATCGCCTTCATCGCCATATTTACCAGTGAGCGTGCTCAGGTTTTCCATGGCAGGAGTTTCAATCGGCATAAAGCCATATTTCTTGAAAACACTTTTAATGGTGTCTAAAAGGTAGTTTCTTTTGGTCATTTGCTCTGGACCGAAATCGCGAACTCCTTTGGGTAATGAAGGTTTTTGAGCCATTATTTTTGCTTTAATAAGAGCAAAACTACTAAACACGGACTGAATCTGTTGAGTCTTGAGAAGATTATTAAAATTTTATTTAAACTAGAGTTTAGAAATTCTAATCTAACTCCTATCTTTGCACCTCATTTCGAATCAGTACTGTCATGGCAATAACGAGATTAAAAAGAAAAGCGAGAAGAAATAAGCAGAGATCTGCTGACAGAGTTAATAAAATCAAGCAATTGACGCTTACTCCTGTAATCGCCAATGTTGATAAAGAAGAATTAAAAGCATCTTTTGCTCCTGCGGCTACTGAAGCAGCGCCTAAAGCAAAGAAAGAAAAAGTAGCTAAAGAAGAAACTGCGCCTGCAGTTGAAGCTGAAGCTCCAAAAACTGAAGAGACAGAAGGATAATCAACCTTCGAGTTTATAGATTTTAGAAAGGATCGTCATTGACGATCTTTTTTTGTGTGCTTACCCCTCAGATTTTCATGATTATTTCTTAGAAGCGAGTTTCGTATGAATGCGGCTTAGGAATTTTCTCTATTTTTAGAAGATTAACCTTTAACGCTATGTCGAATACCGAGCGCCCCAAAAGCTCAGAAGAGGGAAAACTGAGAAGGTGGGTTTCCAATTTACAGTTAGAAAGTTGGCAATTAGAATTGCTGATCACAGGGTTTTCAATTTTTCTTTTGGCCAGCGGGCTTGAAGAGTTCAATTCATTTAACAATAGGTTTCAAGAAACTAAACTTATCAATGGTGCCAATGATGTAAATCCGTTGATCAATGATTCCATTAAGTTTATTTTAAACACCATTCCGATTGGCCTCAAGTTCTTTTTGATCAATCTTTTGATTCATTTGTTGCTGCGTGGTTTTTGGATTGGTATCGTGGGCTTAAGTTCTGTTTCGAGCAAAATCGACTTCGAATCATTGCGCTTTAAAGGGAAATTCAGGAGGTTCATTCCAGAGAATGTGAAGTCGCTGGATGAACTGATTCTTTATTTGGATAAGATTTCGAGTGTTGTCTTTGCCTATACTTTTCTGCTCGTCTTCTCTATCATTTCTGTGGTCATCGTTTTTGCTATCGGCTTGAGTGCCATGGGCATTTCGGTGGAGTATATGATGTCGCCTGATTCTTCGGGCCTTGCTGTAGGCTTAAGTATCCTCATGGTGATTGTAGTGATGTTCTATTTTTTCATGGCCATCCTCTTTTTTCTGGACACCCTATTGTTCAGTTATTTTAAGAAGTCGAGATGGTTCAGTATTCTCTATTATCCGTTCTATCGATTTTTTTCATTTATTTCCTTCGCCTTTATTTATCGATCTATTTATTACCACCTCATCACCAATTTTCAAAAAAAGTACATCATAAGCTTTACTTTGGTGCTTTTGGTTGTGGTGTATTCATTTAGGGCGGCAGGTCAGCTGAATATAGATAAGTATTACCCAGAGTACACAGATAAGTCAGAATTGATGATCTCCGAAGTTTTTTATGACGACTCACGCATGGAGGAGCAATACATCAGGACAGCCAGCATCCCTTCAAAGTTTGTGAGCAATGGCTTTTTGGAATTGTTTATTCGGTACAACCCTGGCAATAACGCCATTTTGAAGGTGATTTGTCCAGATGCCTATGAAATGGAATACCGGCCAAGTGTTCTAATTGGTTTCCAAGAAGGAATGAAGGCAGACTCGATCATTGAGGCCATGACAAATAATGAGGAGTATGATAAGAGGCTTCTGGCTTCGATCGAATGCCAAACTTCGATGTTTGAAGTTTATATCGATGGTCAGTTGCAATCCGATTTGGACTACTCTTTTAAACAGCATGCAGCGCATCAAGAAAAGGGCTATTTGACAGTTATTGATGTTGCTCAATTCGGAAGGGGGAAACATGTGATCGAGCTAAAAGGACTCGTTGCCAGTAGAACAACAGTATTGAGAGAGGTAACCGAAAAGGACCTTAGCATGAAGACGAAAGCAAAAATCAGTTTTTGGATTGAATAAAAAGGAACGGACCATTACCGCCATTTCACTTTTACAAACCTTTTGCCCTTTTGAAAATTCGCTGGAATATTGGGGAGAATGGATTCTCTGATTTTTTCGATCAAAGTCTCTTTGGTAAAGCTGTTGTGCACTACAATACTAATTTCTCGTACAGGTTCTGGGTTTTCGAAACGTTGAATTTTAGGGCTATTAAGCTCATCGATTACCGAAAGCTCAGGCACCAAGGTATAGCCCATGTTTGAGCGCACCATGTTTTTTAGCGTTTCAATGGAACCACTTTCGTAAGAGAAACTCGAAGTTTCGTTCTTCTTTTTTTCTTCACAAATATTCAACACCTGATTGCGGAAACAATGCCCTTGATTGAGCAGCCAAAGACCACGCATAGGCAAATTTTCCGGTTTAAGGTCGCTTTTTTGATAAAGTGAGTGATTTTCGGAACTGTAGATCAAAAAGGGTTCATGGTACATGGGTATTTCCCTTAAAGTGCTTTCTTCCAACGGAGTTGCCATAATGCCAATGTCCAAAAAATCATTTTTCAAGGCCTGAATAATGTCCTCGGATTCCATTTCCCGAATTTGGAGATGCGTATCGGGATATTTGGCCGTAAAGTCCTTTAAAAAAAGTGGCATTAAGTAGGGCGCAATGGTCGGGATTACGGCAATTCTGAAACTACCCGCCATAGTATCCTTTTCGAGGTTCACCAATTCCTTCAATTGATTGGATTCTCGCAAAATTTGGCGCGCCTTGGCAATGATCATTTCGCCAGTAGGTGTGGGTACAATCGGATGTCGAGAACGGTCAAAAATCAAAGTCCCCATTTCGTCTTCTAGCTTTTGTACCTGTAGCGTAAGGGTAGGTTGGGTAACAAAGCAATGATTGGCTGCGGTAACAAAATGCCTGTGCGTATCGAGCGCAACTATATATTCTAGTTGTTGTAGGGTCATGTTATAGTTATTGGCTATACGAATATAGAAAGTATTAATCTTACCAATGGATTTATGTCGCACTTATTGATGTTGACAAGGCAAACAATACAATTATGGAAAAGCAAAACACACAAGTAGTTGAATCATTAAATCAGCTATTAATTAACTATCAGGTACATTATCAAAACCTTAGACTATTTCATTGGAATGTTAAAGGCCCATTCTTCTTCGTTCTGCACGCTAAATTTGAAGAACTTTATTTAGACGCTGCGCTGAAAGTAGACGAAATTGCCGAACGCATTCTCGCCTTAGAAGGTACACCAAAAGGTTCGTTGAAAAACATTTTAAAGCATGCACAAATCGAGTCATATGACGAGGTGATCAATGCCGAAAATATGGTAGAAGCCATCGTGAGTGCAAATGCCATTTTGATTGCCAATGTAGAAGAACTTTTAAAAATAGCTGCTGAGGCCAATGACGAAGGTACTCTTGATATCTTTACCAGCTACATCCAGTTATTGCAGAAAGAGAATTGGATGTTGAAATCGTTTTTAAAAAGCTAATATGAATTTTCATACCAGGAAATGGGTAAAGCCAGAAGACCTCAATCCGAATGGTTCATTATTCGGAGGTCGTCTTCTGGAATGGATTGATGAGGAAGCGGCACTTTACACCATTGTGCAGCTTGAAAATAAGCGCATTGTCACCAAATTCATTTCAGAAATTAATTTCATCAACGCCCCAGTCCAAGGCGATATTATAGAAATAGGTATTGAAGCCGTTGCCTTTGGTAACAGCTCGATTACGCTTCGATGCGAAGTAAGGAATAAACTTACCCGAGAGGATATTCTGAGCATTGACAAAATCATTATGGTGAACCTCGGAGAAGACGGCAAACCCGCTGCTCATGGTAAAACGAAGATTCAGTTTGTAAGGGATAGGTTAGGTTAAGATTCAAACTCTGGGATTATCAACCCATGTCATTGAATAGATTTTCATCCTGAGGCACGAAGGAACTTAAGACCCTTCGTGTCTTAGGGAAAGAATATTAAGGGCTAACTGCTATTCCTGAAATTTCGCCTTCAGGGGAAAAGGATGAATCACTAATATAGATTTTTCACAAAAGATTAATATAGAAAAAAGGCGGTTCATCGGAGAAGATTTAAGATATTGATTTGCATTAACTTGAATTGTCTTTTTAAAGCATCAATCAACCTTTAACCCAATGAACATTCTTCTCAGTTACCCTATTTTTCCAACAAGTTTTTGGTCATTTGAAAAAGCAGTGCAAGGCATTGGTAAAAAGGCATTTATGCCGCCATTAAGTCTCGTAACTGTCGCTGCTTTGCTCCCTCAAGAATGGAATTACCGATTGAAGGACAGGAACATTGAGCCTGTAACAGAAGACGATTGGGAGTGGGCCGATATGGTAATGTTTTCTGGCATGATTGCTCAAAAGGAAGACTTTATGGGGCAAATCAAAGAGGCAAAAAGGCGAGGAAAACCCGTAGTGGTAGGAGGGCCTTATGCGACTTCTTTGCCTAACGATATGCTCAATGCTGGTGCTGACTTTCTGGTATTGGATGAAGGGGAATATACAATCAGTTTATTTGTTGATGCGCTAAAAAGAGGTGAAACATCGGGTATTTTTCGATCAAAGGACAAGCCAGACGTAACATTAAGCCCTGTGCCACGCTTTGATTTACTTGATATGGATGCTTATTTCTTGATGGCCATCCAATACTCAAGAGGCTGTCCTTTTCAGTGTGAATTCTGTGATATTATTATTTTGTATGGTCGAAAACCACGCACAAAAACGTTTAGTCAAGTTGAAAAGGAATTGGATGCACTACTGAAATTAGGCTGGAAAGGCGGTATTTTCTTCGTTGATGATAACTTTATCGGAAATAAGCGAACCGTAAAACCATTCCTTGAAAAACTCATCGATTGGCAGACCGATAATGGTTATCCTTTCAGTTTTACCACTGAGGCATCCATAGATATGGCGCAAGATGATGAGCTGCTTCGATTGATGGCAGTGAGTAAATTTTCTACCGTTTTCATCGGTATCGAAACGCCTGATACAGATAGTTTGAAGCTTACGCTTAAGCATCAAAACAACAGGCAGCCAATGAACGAGTCGTTGGAGAAAATTGCTAAATCTGGACTTAGGATTATGGCTGGGTTCATCATTGGTTTTGATGGTGAAAAGAAGGGAGCAGGGCCTCGTGTTTTTGAATTCGCAACACAAAATGCAATTCCAGGAGTGACATTCAGTATGTTGCAAGCGCTGCCCGGCACTGCTTTATGGGACAGACTCAAAGTTGAAAATAGGCTCTTGGATGATGCTAACCTCAATCAAACCACCTTATTGAATTTTATACCCACTCGACCTATAGAAGATATTGCCGAAGAATATGTAGAGACGTTCTGGCAACTCTACGATCCTAAAAATTACCTTAAACGAGTGTTTGATCACTTTATGTTGGTTGGGCAAGCAGAGGTACACCGTAACCCCGAGCTGCGTAAGAAAATGGCCAATAAGCACAAGTCTGATTTCGATTTGAAAGGTGTGATTTTTGGCTTGAAAATGTTCGTGAAGATGGGATTAATCCGAAGCACAAGATTCGTGTTTTGGAAGTACTTACTCAAAATGTACAAACACAATCGAGGAGGCATTGGTAACTTCTTGACATTTGTCGTTTTCATGGAGCACTTTTTACCTTATCGCAAATTAGTGAAGAAGGAAATTGAAGCTGCTCTTAAGGCACGTGTCCATGAAGAACTTAAGGTGATGGATCCTAAGATTGAATTGTCTGAGACTTTAGAGAGTGGGATAGAGTGGTATAAAGCGAGTTAATAAGGGCTTTTTGTTCCATCTAGTAAGCGTTTCAATTGCTGTTATTATATAGATTTCTATCCTGACGTAGGAATGAACTTTTAGACCCTTCGTGCCTGCACTACTCTTTGGCGCAGACTTGAACAAACTAGGAGCGGAAGACGATGGTAGAGATGATCTATTCATTTCATGCTTTCTGCCTCTGCTGTTCAAAACCAACCCCAATAAAGAGTAATTTTTTTGTGTCCTGCGCAGCCAAACTTCAACGAGAGCAGTAAGGGGGAAAACTGCTGATTATGAAAAAGAATTTTTTACACTTGATGTTGCTTGTCACTTTTGTCATTTCTGCTTGTGGTGGTGGCAGTGAAAGCGAACCTGACCCTTGTAGCATTCCCATTAACCTCACTGTTTCTAATCAACAAAACGCTGCCGCTGGTCAATCAACAGGCTCGTTTGTGGTGATGGCTACTGGTGGGAATGGGGGATTTCAATACCAATTGAACAATGGTAGCTTTCAGTCTTCGGGTACTTTTAATGGGTTGGCAGCTGGTAGCTATAATGTTACCGCAAGAGATAGTCAGCAATGTACCCAGACGATTCAAGTTACGGTAGATGAAGACGCCCAAACCAGCGTGCCGTCTTTTGCCAATGTAGTATTGCCAATTATGCAAAGTTTTTGTGCTACCTCTGGGTGTCACGTGACAGGAGGCTCGGCACCTTTTACAATTACAGGACATGAGGACGTTGCACCGAGGGCGACCAGTATTAAATCCCGCGTGGCAGCGCAAACAATGCCACCATCGGGTTCAGCATCATTAAGCAGCAATCAAATCTCTGCTATCGTGGCATGGGTAGATGGAGGGGCGCCAAATAATTAGTAGGCGTTTTTAATTTTGACTTTCTGAATAAAAGTTAGTTACTTTTGTAATATGAAGACTTTCACCAAAGTACCCCGCTTCATGAAAAGTTTCTACTTTCTTTTCGGAGCCTTCTTCGTTGTTTGGATGTTGTTTGTGGATTCAAACGACTTCGTGACCCAGATTAGATTACGATCTAAACTCAATGCACTTGAGGGTCAAAAGGAATATTACCTTGAAAAAAAGGTTGAGGTCCTGAAAAATCGTGAAGAGCTAACCACCAACCAAGAATTGTTGGAAAAATTTGCTCGTGAGAAATATTTAATGAAAAAAAGTTCGGAAGATCTCTATGTTGTCGTAACCGAAGATTAGCCAAATAAAATATTCAAGATCAAGTCCTCAAACGAGGACTTTTTTCGTTCTACCAATATGAAAAGATTCTGCACCTTATACATTGTGCTCTTTGCCATCGCTCCTGCTTTAAATGCTCAGGTGTACTTCGAAGAAAAAGAGGAACAAAAGACTGATTCTGTAAAGACCAGTGATTTTAAAGAACGAGTGTATACTGGAGGCAATTTTTCATTGAACCTTGGTAGTAACTTCAGCTATATCGACATCTCTCCTTTGGCGGGTTACATGCTAACGCCAACTTTGTCGGTTGGCTTAGGGGCCACTTATCTATACCTTTCGCGCAAATATGTTATTCTTCCTTCAGGAAATACCTTTAAGGTAAACAGCAGCGTGTATGGCGGAAGGACCTTTATGAGGAAGAATATCCTTGAAACCTATTTTGCACATATGGAATTTGAAGCCTTGAATGTTGAGTTTGCATCGAATACCAATAATGAGAATACGATAAGGGAATGGGTGCCTGGTTTATTTATTGGTGGTGGCATTTTTCAACCTGTGTTGGGCAGAGGAGGCGTCAACCTTACCATTCTCTACAACCTATTGCACGATGAGCTTAAATCACCCTATAACAGTGCATTTGTAATTAGGGCTGGGGTAACGCTTTAACTACTTAAACTCAACCCCAAACTTTTCTCCAACAGCTTTTAAGTCATCAACGACAGGTTGCAATAACGGAATACCTTCAGCCATACGGATCGCTTCCATTTTTCTTTCTGGGTCTCCAGGGATCACAACAGGCTGACTAGGATCAATAGGGGTAGAATTTCTAAAACGCTGGATCCAATTGTCCATATGAGATTTGAAATCTTCCGCAGGTCGGAATGCATCTACTCTCATAGCGCCAAAGAAATGCCCTAAACCTTCGCCTACTGGATCGCTCACCGGATCAATAAAGCTTACAAATGGCGGAGCCCAAGGCCCGTAATTTGCCCCTGAAAGTACAGCCGAAAAAATATCCACTATCGAACCGAGAATATAGCCTTTATGGCTACCATGCAAGCGGCTTCCACCCAAAGGCCTTAATGCACCTCCCTCATTTACTCCGAAAGAATTTGTGGTTTCTAAGCCCTCTTTGTCTTGAAGCCAGCCTTGGGGGGCAGGGTCGCCTTTGCGCTGAAGTATCTCTAGTTTGCCATTGGCGGCAGTAGTGGTTGCAAAATCACCTACAAAATGAGGTTCTGTTCCTGCTGGAATGGCCACGGCTATAGGGTTGGTGCCGAGCATTCTTTCTTTCGAGAAAGTCGGAGAAACTAATGGACTGGCATTGGTCATCGAAATGCCAATCATATCCTTTTCAACCGCCATTAGTGAATGGTAGCCAGCAATTCCATAATGATTAGAATTTCTAACAGCGACCCAGCCAGTGCCTACTTTTTCGGCTTTTTCCATCGCAATTTTCATTGCGAAAGGAGCTACTACAAGCCCCAAGCCCGCATCTCCGTCCACAACAGCCGTACTTGGCGTTTCATGAACTACCTTAATATTAGGAGTAGCGTTGATTCTACCCTTTTCCCAAAGTCTTACATATCCCTTAAGTCTTGCAACGCCATGAGAATCAATTCCTCTTAAATCTGCTGAAAGCAATGTCTTTGTGGCTTGATCTGCCTCGACTTCGGGACAGCCCATGGCCAGAAAAACAGATTTTGAGAAATTGAAAAGGGATTTATATGCGTAATTGGCCATAAATGGAGGGTTTTATTACTGATTAATTTCCTCTTCCTTTTCTTCCTCTATCGAAGAAAGAAGCGAAAACAATACACCTTCTTTAAGTGCATAAGCACAAGCGGTGATGGTATTGGTTTTTAAATGCTGAAGAACAAAGTTGATTAAACAAGCCGCAACTACAATCATATCCACTCTCATGGTGACCATGCCGGGTATTTCTAGTCGTTGCTGTTTGTTTTTTGTAATCAATTCTTGATAAATATTTTGAAAATCAGATCGACTTAATTCGAAGGTCAGCGATTCCGAATCTTTTATGATGTTATTTTCTTGGGTATGAATTTCGGTGAGCGTGTCGAATGTTCCTGAACAACCAATTAGGTTTTGAGGCTTGAATTCTTCAATGGCAAGCAATAGCGAATCTAATTCAGCTGCCAGCCAAATACCCATTTCTTCTATCTTAGAGGCGGGCATAGGGTCAATGCCATGAAACTTGTCCAACAGACGTTGTGCACCAATTTCAAAACTTTGCTTCCAGAGTATTTGGCTTTCCGTGCCAATGATAAACTCTACACTTCCGCCACCAATATCCATTACCAATTGTGGTCTGTCATCGAAAGGGACGGCCCATTTGGCACCGTAAAAAATAAGCTCAGCCTCTTTGTCGCCAGAGATGATATTAATTTCTATTCCAGTTTGTGATTTGATCTCATCGAGCAGTTGTTGCCCGTTTTTGGCTGATCTGATTGCGCTGGTTGCCACACCAGTGATTTTTGAGACATGAAATTGATCGGTAACCGTCTTAAAAACCTTAAGCGTATGGAGGGCACGCTTTTGTGCATCGGCTGAAATTCTACCTTTACTGATGCCGTTTTTGCCAATTTTTACCGCTATTTTTTCTTTATAGAGCGTTTTTAACACCTTGTTCTCACTGATTTCAACAATGAACAAGTGAAAGGTGTTGGTGCCTAAATCTATAATTGCAATGCGCTCTTTCATCCCTCTGGCAATTTGGGCGAAGATAAAGTATTCTACATTAAAACGAATATTTAAAGCTGGTGAATAGATGGCGAATATGTTCTTTTTTTGTCCCTGCCTCCATATATTTGACCACCACAAAAAAGCATACCTATGGCTGAGAAAAACACTCCGAATTATAAATCAAAAGCAGAAAAGTTAGCGCTTCTTACACAAAAAAATGAAGAGGCCTTGTTGGGTGGAGGCCAAAAGAGAATTGATGCGCAGCACAAAAGAGGGAAGCTTACAGCGCGCGAAAGAGTAGAATTGCTTTTGGATGAAGGTAGTTTTGAAGAAATCGGAAAATTTGTAGAGCACCGCGCTACCGATTTTGGCCTTGAAAAGGAAATTTATTTAGGGGATGGTGTAGTTACAGGCTATGGGACTGTGCATGGTCGTTTGGTTTATATTTATTCGCAAGATTTCACCGTGTTTGGCGGCTCGCTTTCAGAAACCCATGCCGAAAAGATTGTGAAGATCATGGAACTGGCCATGAAAAATGGAGCGCCAATCATAGGTTTGAATGACTCGGGCGGTGCCCGAATTCAAGAAGGCGTAGTGTCGCTAGGCGGCTATGCCGATATTTTCTATCGCAATACATTGGCATCAGGAGTTGTTCCTCAAATCTCAGCCATTATGGGCCCTTGCGCAGGCGGTGCCGTTTATTCGCCCGCCATTACTGACTTTATTTTCATGGTGGAAAATACCTCTTATATGTTCGTGACGGGTCCAAATGTGGTGAAGACCGTAACACAAGAGGAAGTTACTTCTGAAGAACTGGGCGGAGCAAGCACCCACAGCACCAAAAGTGGCGTTACACATTTTTCTTCTGCCAATGAGGTACAGTGTATCAACGAAATCAAACAGTTGCTCTCTTATATTCCTCAAAATTGTGAAGATACAGCTCCGGTTTATGCTTATGAATTAGGGGATGAGCAAAGGAAGAAATTGGATGATATCATCCCAGAAAACCCAAATCAACCTTACGATATGCGCGAGGTGATTGATGGTATTGTGGATGAAGACTCATTCTTCGAGGTACATAAGAATTTTGCTGAAAATATTGTGGTTGGCTTTGCACGAATTGGAGGCAGATCAATTGGGATTGTAGGCAATCAGCCTGCTTCAATGGCCGGGGTTTTAGATATTAATGCAAGTGTGAAAGGTGCTCGATTCGTGCGTTTTTGCGATTGTTTCAATGTGCCATTGCTTGTGCTAGAAGATGTTCCGGGCTTTTTACCGGGCACAGACCAAGAATGGAATGCCATTATCACGAATGGAGCAAAGCTACTTTATGCCTTTTCAGAAGCTACAGTTCCAAGAATTACAGTGATTACTAGAAAAGCATATGGTGGAGCCTATGATGTGATGAATTCGAAACACATCGGAGCTGATATGAATTATGCGTGGCCTTCGGCCGAAATTGCAGTAATGGGGGCTAAAGGGGCTGCTGAAATTATTTTCAAGAGAGAAATTGCGACTGATTCTGATCCAGAAGTCAAACTGCAAGAGAAGGTAGATGAGTATACTGAAAAGTTCGCTAATCCATATCGCGCAGCCCGAAGAGGTTATGTGGACGAAGTGATTTTCCCTAATGAGACTAGAAAGAAATTAATCAGAGCTTTTGGAATGTTAGAGAATAAGGTGGCTACGCTGCCCAAAAAGAAACATGGTAATATTCCACTTTAATAGGGAAGGCCTTGAGGATTACAAAGTATCAAACGAGATTACTAAAAACAGATAAATGATGGATAAGCACAGCGAGAGTTTTTTAGTTAAATATTTAAATAATGCATCACCGACAGGTTTTGAGTCTTCAGGCCAGCAAATTTGGTTGGACTATGTGAAGCCTTATGCGGATACTTATTTCACAGATAAATACGGAACCGCAGTGGCTGTATTCAATCCTGATGCGCCCTATAAAGTGGTGATCGAAGCACATGCTGATGAAATCAGTTGGTTTGTAAATTATATCGATGACAACGGTTATATCTATGTCATCAGAAATGGTGGATCGGACCATCAAATTGCACCATCAAAGCGGGTTAATATTCATACTGAAAAAGGAGTGGTCAAAGGTGTATTCGGTTGGCCGGCAATTCATGTTCGAGATAAGGAAACGGAGAAAACCCCAACGCTTCGCAATATCTTCATCGATGTGGGAGCAGCGAATAAAGCTGAGGTACTTGAAATGGGCATCCACGTTGGAACGGTCATCACTTTCGATGATGAGGTGTTCAAGTTGAACAAGAAATTCTGGTGCGGAAGAGCTTTAGACAACCGAATTGGAGGTTTTATGATTGCTGAGGTAGCGAGAAGAATTCATGAAAGTGGTAAGAAACTTCCTTTTGGGCTTTATGTTGTCAACTCAGTGCAAGAAGAAATTGGCTTGCGTGGTGCCGAAATGATTGCGGCAAGAATTAAACCTGACGTTGCAATTATTACCGATGTTTGTCATGATACAGCTTCGCCAATGTATGAAAAGCAATTGCAAGGTGACCAGAAATGCGGTTTGGGCCCTGTGCTTTCTTATGGGCCAGCAGTGCATAATAACTTGTTGAAGATGCTGATCGAAGTTGCTGAAAAGAACAAGATAGCCTTCCAACGTCATGCAAGTTCAAGATCAACTGGAACGGATACGGATGCCTTTGCTTATTCTAATGAAGGAGTGCCTTCAGCTTTAATTTCTTTGGCGCTGAAGTACATGCATACCACAGTAGAAACCGCAAGTGAAAGTGATATAGAGCAAGTAATCCAGTTGATGTATCAATTTGTGATTCAACTTGGTGCTGATCACGATTTCAGCTATTTGAAATAGGTGAGCACACAGGATCTAAAGCTGAACTCTCCTTTAAAACCTGCTTGACCCTCCAAAAGTTGAAGTCATTATTTAAGAAGGAATGAATAGGAGCAGCTAAAATGTAAAATATACTTTTGGAGGGCTTAAAACTTAATCGTAGAAGCGGAGAGAATATTGAGAATTCAATGAATAAGCTACTCAGAGTAAGAGATCAAATGGGGAAGGAAGTTATTATTTCTTTCCCACCTCAACGCATTATATCACTTGTTCCGTCTCAAACCGAATTGCTTTATGATTTAGGTTTGGAAGATAGGGTGGTTGGGATCACCAAATTCTGTGTACATCCGAAGGCTTGGCAGCAGTCGAAAGCTATTGTAGGAGGAACAAAGCAATTCAAATTCGATGTAATAGACTTGCTAAAACCCGATTTAATCATTGGAAACAAGGAGGAAAACTACAAAGAAGGTATTGATCAATTGAGCGCTAAATATCCTGTTTGGATGAGTGATATTGCTAGTATCGATCAAGCCTTAGATATGATCTTGGCGCTGGGAAACATTACAGATGAACGAGTAAAGGCTATTTCTCTTTCTGAAAGAATTAAGGAGGGCTTCGCGAGTTTCGGTTACAAAAAAAGGAAGAAGACCATTTATTTGATTTGGAAGGCGCCTTATATGGCTGCTGGTCGAGGTACTTTCATTGATGAGATTATGGATTTTTCTGGCTTTGAAAATGTAATTGAAGCACCTCGATATCCAGAATTAATATTTGATCAAATTGTGAATCTCGCCCCAGAGGTAATTCTACTTTCTTCTGAACCTTACCCTTTTAAAGAAAAGCATATTGAAGAATTTAGAACAGCGCTTCCAAATTCTGAAATCAAATTAGTCGATGGGGAAATGTTCAGTTGGTATGGAAGTAGAATGCTCCGTGCCGTGGATTACTTAAAGGCACTATAGAAAAAATGGGGAAGACCCAGCATCTTCCCCGAATGAGGTTACTCGAACACCGCAAAAGCGTTGCACGTGTCAGTACTGTAACACTCCCAAATATCTTGTTTTGTAAAGCCTAATCTATTCATGGCCTCTTCATGTATACCCGATCTATATTTAGCGGCCAAGGCCTTTTTATTCAGTCCCTTTGATGATGATGCGCGATAGAAATAGGTCTTTGAATAACTAATGCCCATCTCTTGTTCTTCACCTGGTTTTAAAATTTCAGGTGTATTGATCGTCCATTCACCACTTTCAGTTTTAAATCGAATGGCAACTTCTAATTTTTTAGAAGACCTGTTTTTAAAGAATATTCGATACCTCTTTTTTGTAGGTATGGTTAATGAATCATGAAAATATTGCTGGGAAGGGGAACTGTAAAAACTGACCTCCATCGAGTCTTCATAAGAAGCCAAAAGAGCACTTTCGGAGTTGCCGGTAGCTTTTTCAACATTGCGCATGTTGAGTAAGGCCACCAGACCCGTGTACAACACGAGCACTGAAATCGTGACAGTTTTCATAACGTTTAGGTGAAACGGACTTAAAGATGAGAGATAAATATGTAATATTCAACATATTTACATAAAAAGTTTTGTTGACTGAGGTGCTCAGTCGTTTGAAGGGCTTGAGAAACCCATCTGGAATGGAGATTTGGCTGTTTTCAGTACCTAATCAGGGTAGAATTTATTTTGATTTTAACACAAGGGGTGCTATGACCTGAATCCAAAGGTCATAACCTTTTTTATTCATGTGCAATCCATCTTCAATAAAAAGCTCCTTTTTGAGAGAGCCATCAGGGTTGAGCATTGGAGGCCAGATATCGGCAAATTGAACTCTGGTGGAAAGCTCAGTGGAGGCTTTGATCACTTTGTTCATCTTCTCATATTCGGTGCGGAGGGCCGCGCGGGCGATACTTGGCTTTGGGGAAATGATCACAATGCTTTCTATAATTTTGTTTTCTAGTAGACTTGATACCAAGGCCGTAAGGTCACTCACGATTTGAATTGGGGATTTACCAGAATTAAGGTCATTATCTCCTTCGTATATGAAAACTTGGCGAGGGTTGAATTGATCAATAAGAAGGCTTTTATAATGGATCAAATCTGATGTTTCTGATCCTCCAAAACCTGTATTGATCACATTATCGTTTGGGAAGTAAGATTTGAAATCCACCCAAAGTCTTATGCTGGAACTACCCGTGAAAACAATTCTGTTGGCCTCAGGATAATTATTTGCTGTATTCTCAAATTTCTTTACCTCTTCCGCAAAACGCAAGGGGTCTTGTGCAAAAGCTGTGAATGATAATAGGAGGATTAAAATAGAGGCATAAATACGTTTCATGCCTCAAAGTAATCAATCCCTATTAAATTCTTGCTTGATAAGTATACAACTGGAAGTATCGTCCTTCTTTTGCAATAAGTTCGTCATGCGTTCCCCTTTCAGCTATTTCACCATTTTCTATTACTAGAATTTGGTCGGCTTTGCGAATGGTACTTAAACGGTGAGCAATTACAAAAGTGGTTCTGCCTTCCATCAAAGTCGATAAACTTTCTTGAATGAATGATTCACTTTCAGTATCAAGATTTGAAGTAGCTTCATCTAAGATTAGAATTCGGGGATCGGCCAATACTGCTCTTGCGATTGCAATTCTTTGACGTTGACCTCCTGATAATTTTACACCACGCTCGCCAATAACGGTTTCTAATCCCAAGTCGAATCTATCTGTAAATTCATTTACATAAGCCGCTTTCACCGCTGCTTGAACTTGATCTTCTGTGGCGTTTGGCCTAGGGAAAAGTATGTTTTCTCTAATAGTGCCTTCGAACAAAAAGTCATCTTGTAAAACCACCCCTAATTTTCTGCGGTAACTTTTTAAAAGCACAGTGGAAAGATCAATTCCGTCAATCGTGATTTTACCTTCTTTTGGGTTTAAGAATGTAGCTGCTAAACCAGCAATGGTTGATTTTCCAGAACCTGAAGTACCTACCAAGGCAGTAACAGAACCCGAAGGTGCTTTAAAACTGATATTCTTCAATACATCAACTCCTTCTTCGTAAGAAAAGGTAACGTTATCAAAGCTCATATCAGCTCTAGTGTCTTTTAGCTCAACTGTTCTATTTTCATCTTCGTCTTCGGCTTTCATTTTCATGATTTCCTCAGTACGATCAAGTCCTGCGAAAGCCTCGGTAATCTGACTTCCAATATTTGACATTTGAACGATTGGAGCGATCATAACGGCTAAATAGGCAATAAAGGCCACCAATTCACCTGGAGTCATGTCTCCTTGAATAATGTAGTAACCACCTATGCCTAGGATTCCAGTACTGGCTACTCCTGCTAAAAGAAAAGTAGCTGAGCTAGTGACAAGCGCAGTGGCTGTTAATGTTTTCTTTACGTTTTGATAGAGTTCATCTACGCCTTTTTCGAAGGTTGCGATTTCTTGAAGCTCTGCACCAAAGCCTTTAATTACACGAACACCATTTAATGTTTCGGTTAACCTGCCAGTTACTTCTGCGTTCAATTGGCCTCTTTTTCTGAAAATGGGACGCAAATAACCAAAGGCTTTCATGGCAATGAGCCCGAAAATGATCACCGGAGCCAACACAAAAGCAGTTAGTTTTGGACTCATGTCAATCAACATGTACATCACGCCAACAGAAGTAAGTAAACCACCTACCAGCTGTACTAAGCCAGTTCCAACTAAGTTTCTAACCCCTTCAACATCAGTCATTATCCTAGAAACTAGCGCTCCAGATTTTGTGCTATCAAAGTAGTTGATGGGTAGAGAGAGTATTTTCTTTTGGACCTTAACCCTTAGTTCTGAAATCAGTTTTTGAGCTTGAACGCTTAATAAGCGTGTTAATGCAAAGCCTGTAACTGCCGAGGTAATAATAGAGGCAATAGTAATTGAAATCACCCACTTTAGTTCGCCAAGGTCTTTGTTAATGACCACATCGTCCAACAGGTATTTTGTTGCCCAAGGCAATACAAGGCTAGCCCCGCTACGAAGAAGTATCAATAATAAACCAAATAGGAGCAAGCCCCTTTTCGGCCAAATAATAGTGTTGAAGACCTGTTTTGTGGTGATGTTGTTGAGTTTTTTCTTCTTGGCAGCCATAGTAAGGTAAGATTAACGAACTTCCAACCGTATTGAAAGCCAGTAAGTTCAATCGATGAAAAGTAATTTAAGCGACTTTTTATTGAGTAGCCAATTCAACATCTTTCCAGAAGCCAGGGTATGATTTTTTAACCACATCGGGGTTTTTAATGACTATTTCTTGCTGAGTACAGAGGGGGGCAAAAGCCATGGCCATTCTGTGATCATCGTAAGTCTCAATTTCGATGGGTGCTGTGGACACCTCAAAATTTGATCTTAACTCAAATACTTCTGGTTCAATCTCTTTCAACTTAACATTGAATTTTTTGAGCTCTTTTTTCAGTGCCTTGATACGATTGGTTTCTTTAATGCGAAGACTTTCAAGGCCAGTCATGGTGCATTTGATTTTTTTAGCTGCACAGACAACCGCGATGGTTTGCGCCAAGTCCGGGCTGTCACTAAAGTCTATGCTGACTTCGCTGGCATGAGGAATTTTTTGGAGTAGCACTCCATCCGCTTCAAAGGTGCTCATTACGCCCAATTGGTTCATCATATGAACAATGGCTATATCACCTTGAAGTGACTTTTGCCGTAAGCCCTTAAGTTTTAAGGTGGCATTGTCAGCAAGTGCAACAAAACTATACCAGTAGCTAGCCCCAGACCAATCTGATTCTACTGTATAAGGATACTCCTTGTATTGCTGCGGACGAATTTCTATAGTTTGATTGGTCCAATTGGCTCCTACTCCGAACAAACGCATCATGTCCAATGTCATTTGGATGTAGGGACGAGAGCCGATTTTGCCTTTCAACTCTAAGCTCAAACCCTTGGGAAGGGAAGGGGCAATCATTAAAATAGCGGATATAAACTGAGAGCTGACATCCCCTTTCATTTTAATATGATTGGTCTTTTGCTCAATAATTGGCTTTACCCTCAGCGGTGGATAGCCTTCATTTTTCAGGTATTTGACTTTAGCGCCAATTTGTTTGAGCGCAACTCCCAAAATCTTGATTGGCCTTTCTTGCATTCGAGGAGTGCCTGTAAGGATTCTTGTTTGATTGCCCACTGCCGTTAATGCAGTCAGAAAACGCATTGTGGTCCCAGCATCAAGTACATCCAATGTTTCTTCTTCGCTGGCGAGCAACTTGAGCATGGTTTGGGTATCGCGTGCTTCGGAAATGTTTTGAATCTGAGAAAGATTGCCTGAAAGTGCGTTGAGAATTAAAGCCCTATTGCTCTCACTTTTCGATGCGGGAAGAGGAATTTCAACTTCCTTTATGATGGGTGAGTGCTTAAGATGAATCTTATCCACGATATTATTGCTTGAGTTTGGTGAAGTAAAAAAGGGAATCGATTACGTCTTTTTCGTCCACTGCGATGTCATAAGTGGCGCTGCCAATTCCCCTTAATAGCGAATGATTAAGTTGACGGCCTTGGTTTTTTTTGTCTTGGTACATGAGTTTCACGATGCCTACAAAATCCTCTTTTCTGATGTTAATGTCAGGATAAATTTTGAGAATTGAATCAGAAATTTGCTTTAGATTTTCAGCGGAAAGACCCAAAAGTTTTTTTGACAAGTAGGCTTCACAAATCATCCCGATGGCAATCGCCTCGCCATGAAGTAGCTTGAATTCGCTTGGTAGATAATAGCTTTCGATCCCATGGCCAACGGTATGTCCAAAATTTAAAATCTTTCTTAAACCAGCTTCTTTTGGGTCGGCTTTGACTACGGCATTTTTGATTTCTACAGAGTGTGCAATTACTGCTTCCCAATTGTCAATCTCCAAACCTTTGGTGATTGCTTGGTCGAAATAATCTGCATCTGCAATAAGTCCGTGCTTTATCACTTCAGCAAAGCCTGATCGAAGTTCTTTATTAGATAATGTTTTCAGGAATATGGGGTCGATCAATACAGCTTCAGGGTCTTGAAAAAAGCCAAGGTGATTTTTGAAGCCCATAAAATCGATGCCCAGTTTTCCACCAACATTGGCATCAACTGCTGCTAATAAGGTGGTTGGAATATTGACAAAACGAATACCTCTTTTATAAGTGACCGCACAAAAACCACCCATATCGCCAATCACGCCACCACCCAAATTGATCAAGAGTGCTTTTCTGTCGAAGTTATTGAGGGTCATTTGCTCCCAAATGTGTTCGCAAGTGCGGAGGGTTTTGTGTTCTTCGCCCGAACTGATTTCTATCAGTAAATGCGGAGGAAGCAATTCCTTGATTAAAGGATAGCAATTCGCAAGCGTGTTCTCATCGACAAGAACGGCCAATTGCGAATGGCTAATTTCCTTTAAGCAAAGAGGTAAAGTGGTTTTTATTTTATCTATTATGATGTCACTCATAGGTTGGCCATTGGGCGCATTTCTTTTAGTTGGGCTTCCTGCTTTTTAACGGATTCCTCATGGATGGCAAATAAAAGGCTTTTCATGAACTTTTCGGTCATGTTTTTCTTAATGCCTTCTTTAATCCTGCTGTCCATTACTTCTTGCCAACGACTAGGCTGATAAACGGCCAAATTGTGTTCCCTTTTGTATTCGCCTACTTGCTCTATGACTTTGAAACGTTCTGAAAAAAGCTCTAAAATTTGAGAATCTAGTAAGTCGATTTTGTGACGGTACTTGTCAATTTCAGTGAGCATTTCTGGATGCTCATCAACATTTTCTCTGAAGATGAGGCTATCATAAATGATCTTCAGCATGTCAGGAGTGATTTGCTGCTTGGCATCACTCCATGCATTATCAGGATCGTGATGAGTTTCAATCATCAATCCGTCCAATCCAAAATTGATGGCGCGTTGGCTCACCGCACCAATGATTTCGCGTGTTCCGCAAATGTGGCTTGGATCACAAATCACAGATAAGCCCGGTACCATTCTCTTCAAGTGAATTGGCATTGACCATTCTGGCTTGTTTCTGTAGCGCTTTTCGTAGGGATCAGAAAATCCTCTATGTATTCCAGCTACTTTATTAATGCCAACTTTATTCAATCTTTCAAAAGCTCCTAGCCAAAGCTGCAAATCTGGATTGATAGGGTTCTTCACCATTACAGGAATATCAACACCCTTGAGCGCTTCGCATATTTCTTGTACCGAAAATGGATTTACCGTAGTTCTTGCCCCAATCCAAAGCACTTCAACGCCAGCTTTCAATGCAGCTTCTACATGCTTGGTTTTGGCTACTTCAACCGTAACAGGCACATTCAGAATTTCCTTGGCCGCATCTAGCCATTCCAATGCTTCAGATCCAACCCCCTCAAAAGAGCCGGGTCTCGTTCGGGGTTTCCAAATACCTGCCCTGAATAATTCAACCGGACTGCCTTTCAATCCTTTGGCAATAGTTTCAATTTGCTGCGGGCTTTCTGCGCTGCATGGGCCAGCAATCAGAACATGTTCTGATAATCCTAAGCCCCAATCTTTAATGTCGATGATGTCCATAATAATGTTTAGTCAAAAAAAAAGCCCGACTCTTTCGAACCGGGCTATGAAATTTCTTTAAGTTTTTTCAATGTAAGCGCAGGCTCGATCTCTCGTGAGTTCTAAAGTAAAAGAAGTAATAAAAGAAGCCTGCTGTATTGATCATGGCATAAACTTAGGTATCTAATCCGTAAGTCAAAACATTATTAATAAAATTTTTTGTGCAATCGATTTACCCCTCGATTAGTGTGAAGGTTGTTTTGTTGTCAGGATGATCTTCTATGTTTTCAGCAATAAGCAATAGATTATTTGTTTCGATCGCTTCTTTGCTAGAGATTACTGCTGCCGTTTTCTCGCGATTGTTCACTAACTCTTGAATTGCGCCAGCGGTACTGGTGCTTGATATAAAGGTGATGTGGCTATATTTAGAAAAGAACTTTTGAGTCTCTTTAATGGCCATGGTATGAGAATATATCTTGGTGATTTCTCTCAACGAAAGTGGCCGATTGCTTCCCAAGCACAGGTTGACAGGCAAATCATATTCTTGAACAATCTTGAACTGGGCAGCTCTTATGCGTTCCAAGTTATTGCTCACCAATCCAGAGGCGTTGTTGCGCACTGCAATCAATGCTTTTTTGATTTTCCCTTCTTTTAATGCTGTGAAGATGTCATCAAAATTATTGAAGAAGGAAAAGCTCAAATTGGGCAAGAAACGCTGCCTTGCAATGTCGTGATATGTGTTTTCGGGGCCGAGTAGTCCTAGGTCAGTCATTTGTTTTCGATGCTTTGTCCGAATTAAATACGGAAGTCTGTATTCTTACGGATTGTTGGTGAATATGTCGATAAAGTTCGCGAATAAATTCTGGATCTAGGTTTAAAGATTTTGCCCATTCTGATCTCGACTGCAAAATCTCTTTCCAACGGCTGATTTGAAAAATGGCAACGTTGTTTTCTTTTTTATAATCACCAATTTTTTCCACCAGACTTAAGCGGGTTGCGATGGCTTCTAAAATTTCTCTGTCGGCTTGGTCGATTTGTTCTCTGATGATTTCAAGTTGATTAATAATGCTTTCATCATTGAAAGCATGTTCCCGAAGGATCAATTGATCCAAAAGTATTGTGAAATTGGCAGGAGTGAGTTGTTGTTGGCTATCGCTCAAGGCATTGTCAGGGTCAAAATGCGTTTCGATCATTAGGCCATCATAGTCTAAATCAAGCGCCCTTTGAGAAAGTTCGCCAATCAAAGCCCTTTTTCCGCCCATATGGCTCGGATCGCAAATCATTGGGATGTTTGGAAATTCACTTTTGAATTCCATGGCAATTTGCCAAAATGGGGTATTCCTGTATTTACTAGGTTGAAAAGTTTGAAAGCCTCTATGGATTGCGCCCAATTGCTCAATGCCGTTTTTCACGAAGCGTTCAATGGCACCTTTCCAAAGTGCCAATTCTGGATTGATTGGATTTTTAACGAATACAGGAATTTTCACGCCCTTTAAGGCATCTGCAATTTCTTGAACATTAAATGGGTTCACAGTGGTCCTTGCGCCAATCCAAACCATAGATACGTCATTTTTCAATGCAATTTCAACATGTTCTGCCGTGGCCACTTCGGTAGCAAACTTGATATTAAAAACAGATTTAGCCTCTTCAATCCATTCAAAAGCGGCTTCTCCCATGCCCTCAAAAGAGCCTGGCCGGGTTCGGGGTTTCCAAATGCCACCACGCACATAATCTAGTTTGGCCAATGGGAGTCCCTCTAAAGTAGAGAAGAGTTGTTCCTTACTTTCTACACTACAGGGTCCCGCTATGATTAGTGGTTTAGTACGGTTCAAAGGCCGTTTATCTAAGCTCTTTTCGGACATGGATCAATCGTTTGCTTATCGTCATAACAAAGGTAGGAGACTATCTGTTTGTTACTATATTTGCCCCTTCGAATATGGCTATGGAACTAAAAAAGTTTGTTGATTTTGACAACCTTACGAACGCCTTTGCAGCACGGACTGACGAGGCGTTGAAAAAGGCAAATTTTGTATTTTCAACAATGCAGTCGCCTACCTTGGTGAAGGTGGGTTCTCAACTCATGGAATTCTCTCTGAATGTTGGTCTTCCGGTGAAGGGATTAATTAAGAAAACCATTTTCAACCTTTTTTGCGGTGGCGAAACCTTAGATGGTTGTCAACGCGCTACAAATCAACTTGCTGCCTTTAATGTGGGGGCCATTTATGATTATTCTGTCGAAGGAGAAAAGTCAGAAGAGGGTTTTGATGCCACCACAGAAGAGATTTTGAAGACCATTGAACGCGCTGGTCAATTTGAATTTATCCGCTTCTCTGCTTTTAAGGTGACAGGGTTGGCGCACTTTGATTTGCTGACCAAAATTCATGCAGGTGAGAAGTTGAGTAAAGAAGAGCAGGCGGCTTATGCGCGGGTGCATGATAGAGTAGACCGTATTTGCGCTTTAGCCAAGAAAATGGATGTCTCTGTATTGATTGATGCCGAAGAAACTTGGATTCAAAAGCCAATTACAGAAATTACGGTAGCCATGATGGCCAAATACAATACCGAAAAGGCACTGATTTACTATACTTTTCAAATGTACTGCCATGCCATGTTAGCCCATTTGAAAGAACTGCATTTGCATTCAAAAGAAAATGGATACCGACTTGGTGCCAAATTAGTGCGTGGTGCATACATGGAAAAGGAAGCTGCCAGGGCTGAGGCGATGGGCTATGAAAATCCAATTCAACCCAGTAAAGAAGCCACCGACAGAGATTTCGACTTAGGCACTAAATATTGCATCGAACACATTCATGAAATTGGCCTTTTTGCTGGTTCTCATAATGAAAAGAGCAATTATTTAATCACCCATTATTTAGAAGAATTTGGATTACCAAGGAACGATCACCGCGTTTATTTCGGTCAACTTTTTGGCATGAGCGACCATATTTCTTTCAATTTGGCTGAGGCTGGGTTTAATGTGATCAAGTACGTGCCTTATGGCCCAATCAAAGCTACCATTCCTTACCTGATTCGCAGGGCCAATGAAAATACGTCTGTAAAAGGACAAAGTGGAAGAGAGTTGACTTTGATTAGAAAAGAACGGGCGAGAAGGAAGGGACTAAAAAAAGGTTAAACCAATAAGTTGCGGCCATATTTTGCTATAAATAAAAGCCTTAATTAGTATTCCAATTAAGGCTTTTTTTGATGGACATCCTTATTTCTTAATTAGTACCTCGCTAGCTTCCTTTAAGGTAAACTTGATCATTGGCACTTCATTTATACTTTCGTGCTTTGTAATATTTACCCTTACATCCTCTCCCTTTATGTTTAAGTCATCAGGCATTTCTAAAATAGCGTCTTTTCCATAGATGCGCATTTTTTCCTTTATCTCGCGTAATGTCCCTGTCAATTTAACCTCCAAAACTTCAGGCTTAGGGCCTTGGTTATAGAAGTAAAACTTAACATTCTTAGAAGTATTCACTGTGTCCATTACATCTTCAGTAATCGTTTCGGATTTCACATTTAAATCAACAGCAATTTCTTTGAATTCATCTACTAATGCAGGTTCAGCCACATCGGTACAAGCATAAGCAATTAATAATGTGCCTAAAATAGGCAAAGCGAGTAACGGTTTTAATTTGTTCATGATATTTGAGTTTAATTGTTGTATCATTTTTAACCTTTTCTGAATTGGATGCTCATTGAAACCAGACAGAAGTGAGTTGTCAATTTTTGATAAGGTAAATTGAAGTAATGAGCGTTCGTAACTTTTGGCATTAACATAGTTCACAACCTCTTGATCTGCGATGTACTCATGTTGCAGTCGAATCGACTTCGCATACAGATAACTGATGGGATTGAACCATAAAATGCATTTGAGTAGCTCGAAAAGAAGAATATCCAAAGAATGCTTGCCATCAATATGGGCCAATTCATGCCTGATGATTTGATCCTTTAAATTTTGGTTCGCATTGAGTTCCTTTCCTATAAATATGGAGTTGAAGAAGCTAAAGGCTTCCATTCCTTCTATTTCAATCACTTCGATTTGCCCACTTTTTAATGAAGGCCAATGGATGATTTTCTTCTTAACACCCATCAATTTATTCACAAGTAAGGCAATCGATATAATCAGACCAGCGATATAAACTGTTGCTAAAATGGCTGTTGGGTTGGATGTTCCGTGGTCTAACAGAATGGTATGTCCGGGCAGATCCATCGCTCCAGATGCGATTTGTTCCTCTGCTTTCACAAAAGGCAAGCTGACTTGGATGCTCAGAAAAGGAATGATCAAAGAAGTCAGTACAGAAATTAGTAGGTAAATTCTGTTGATAGAAAGGAGTTTCTGGTTCCTTAGAAACAACCAGTAAAAGCCATAGAAACTTGCCAAGCAAACGGACGATTCGAAAAGAAAATTATTCATTGTCTTTGAGTTTTTTCATTAAGTCTTCTACCTGATCCACACTCAATTTTTTCTCTTGCACCATAAATGAGAAGAGCTTTTCGGCCGAGCCTTCAAAATGACTGCTTAAAAATCCATTGATGAAATTTTTAGTGTAAGCCTTCTTTTTTACCGCTGCGGAATACACAAAAGTGTTCCCCACCTTTTCTCGGGTTACAAAACCTTTGCCTTCTAAAAGTTTAATAAAGGTGCCTACCGTATTATAGGCTGGTTTTGGATCGGGCATTTGTTCGACAATGTCTTTGATAAACATCTTTTCGTTAGCCCAAACGATCTGCATGATTTGCTCTTCTGCTTTTGTTAATTCTTTCATAACTCCTAATTCTTTCGGAAAACTCTTAAAACTTTCGGATAACTCCTAATTTTTTAGGAGAAAAATGTTTCAGTGGCCTTTAGATAACTTGTTTCCTTATTTTCCGCTTTAGCTTCTTAAACTTCATAAGTACGATTCTCGAGCCTCGAACTGCGAAAATCCAAAATCGTCCATCGTAAATGGTCCAACTTCTTAGGAGTCCAATTTAAGTCACTCTAAAAACTCAGGAACTTTCGATTCAGAGAGGTTTAATTGTTTAATAAATCTTATTGAATCGCTAAATTGCGCCTCGAAAAATTTAAGCAATGCAGATTTTAAGCGAACAGGAAATTGTTAGAAGGCAAGAAAGGGAAGAACTCCAACAGCTTGGTATTAACCCGTATCCATCAGAAACTTACGAGGTAACTGCGCTTTCGAAGGATATTTTGGAAAACTTCGAAAAGGAGCCTGAGCGCTTTAAGGAAATCACCATTGCGGGGAGAATGATGAGCCGTAGAATCATGGGTTCGGCCTCTTTTGCCGAAGTTCAGGATTCAGCCGGTAGAATTCAGGTCTATGTGCGCAGAGATGATATTTGCCCAACTGAGGATAAAACCCTCTACAATACGGTATTCAAAAAAACCTTGAGCATTGGCGATTTTATCGGCATCAAAGGCTATGTATTCGTGACGCAAGTGGGAGAAATTTCAGTGCACGTTACTGAAATGAAAATATTAACGAAGGCGCTAAAGCCTTTGCCATTGCCTAAAACCGATGCAGAAGGCAAAATCCACGATGCCTTCACCGATCCAGAACAACGATACAGACAGCGTTATGTTGATTTGGTGGTGAATCCACATGTGAAAGAAGCTTTTATCAAGCGCACGAAAATGGTGAATTCTATGCGTCAATTCTTGGCGGATAGAGGTTACCTAGAAGTAGAAACGCCAATTCTTCAGCCGCTTTATGGGGGTGCTGCTGCGCGACCTTTCAAAACGCATCACAATACTTTGGACATGACCCTCTATTTGCGAATTGCGAATGAGTTGTATCTGAAAAGATTGATCGTGGGTGGTTTCGATGGGGTTTTCGAATTCTCTAAAGACTTTAGAAACGAAGGAATGTCTCGTTTCCATAATCCAGAATTTACCCAAGTAGAGCTGTACGTAGCTTACAAAGATTACAATTGGATGATGGACATGGTGGAGGAAATGGTAGAGAAAGTGGCAATTGATCTTCATGGTACCACCAAAGTGCAAGTGGGTGAAAACCTGATCGATTTCGCCAGACCTTGGAAGCGTTACACCATGTTCGAAGCCATTGAGCACTTTACTGGAATTGATATTTCTGCAATGGATGAAGCTGAGCTGAGAGAAACAGCGAAAAAGCTAAAAGTGGACACTGACGATTCGATGGGTAAAGGAAAACTGATCGATGAAATTTTTGGAGAGCATTGCGAAGGCAAATTGATTCAGCCGACATACATCACCGATTATCCAGTGGAAATGTCGCCTTTGGCGAAAAAGCACAGGACCAAGGAAGGCTTGGTAGAAAGATTCGAAGCCATTTGTAATGGTAAAGAAATTTGTAATGCCTTCTCTGAGCTGAACGACCCTATCGATCAAAGAGAACGATTTGAAGAGCAATTGGAGTTAGGTAAAAGAGGGGATGACGAAGCCATGACCCTTGACGAAGATTTCCTCCGTGCTTTGGAATATGGTATGCCGCCAACAGCAGGTTTGGGCATTGGTATTGATCGTTTGTCCATGATCATGACCAATTCTAATTCCATCCAAGATGTGTTGTTCTTCCCTCAAATGAAACCAGAGAAGAAAGCCAAAATGACTACCGATGAGGAGTTTGTAGCGCATGGTGTGCGGTTGGAATTGGTGCAAATCTTAAGAAAACTGAACATCAATACCCTCAATCAATTGAAGGAGCAAACCGCTTCTAAATTGTTGAATGATTTAGGCGGCATGAGAAAAAAGCTGAAACTTCAGGATGTTGCGGCAGCTACTTTAGACGAGATTCAAGGCTGGTTGTAAAGATTAGAAAAAGCTAAAAATTAGAAAGCCATTTTGCGAAAGCGAAATGGTTTTTTGGTTTCTTAAATATTGGAAGGGGTTTGTGTTTTAAGCAGTTCTTTGTTAAGTGCCACTAATTTTAATTAATTGTTTTTCGGAAGTTCCAATTATACTGTTTTCGGAAGTTTCATACGTCAATCTATTGTATTTGATCATTTCTTTTTTGTTAAACATTGATTTATGAATCGTTCTGAATTCAACTGGTACTTTAACAGAAAGATCAATTTTCAATAGGAGATCGGGAGCAATGGCTATCCATAGGTATTTGTGATCCTCAATTATAGGTTTGTCACCAAGAATTAATGATGGTTTTTTATATCTATATAAAGTCCATTTAGAGCTCAAAATATCTATTATTGAGCTCATTAATTCATCACGATCTGTGTAAATATTAATAAAGTGTAAAAGCCGTTCAAACTTCGCTAACCCATTATTTTCAAAATTTTCTTTCTGCTTTTTTTGATAGTAAATGTTTCGTGTTTTTTGGAGATAGATAAATATTGAAATCTCAGTTTTGGATTTTATGTCGGGTATTTTTCTAATTTTTATTACTTGCTCTAGTGAGTCTTTTACACTGTTTTCTATTCCTGTATATTTATTTTCAATATTAAGTAATAGTAACCCAGTGTTAGTTCTATAGTAATCTGTTACTTTTGAGTAGTGTTCGGGGAAATAACGGAGACAATAGTCCAAAACTTCAGATTCGTTTAGTTCAGCGATCCCGCCATTACGCTCGATGAATAAATTGGCTGTTTTATCCGTTCTGATTTTAAGATTTTTCAAGGATAAAGCTTTAACCAGAACTTCGCGAGCTTTGACTCCTACATTTTTTTGATGTCTAAAATTATTTAGATAATCGGTATTCCAAAAAGCTGTCCAGAAACATGGATTGTAATGTGGTTTGTTCGTCATTAAAATGTAAGCTATAAAACAATAGCAAGTTCTAGAAAGTAAGAGCTTTATTACAATGAAGTTTTTTAATTATCTAATAAATGTATCGTTCTGAAATTGAATAAACTATTTCAGAGCGATTTCACCCCCACAAGTCATCTCGCAGATTCCGAGGCATCGGAATTTCACGATAGAAAGTTAACCTGTTGCTATTTCTCATATTCCTGGTTTACTGAAAAAGATTCCTGCGGAATGACTTAAAATGGGGAGGAGATTAATTCGATGTTCGCAGCTTGGCTTACTTTAAAGAAATTGAAACATGATTTTGAGTTTTTCATCGGCTGAATATCTATTTTAGTCGGACTATTAGTAAACCTATTTTTTAGCTAATGGCCAGTCCAACATGATTTCATTCAAATCCCTTATTCAATTGGATCGCGATGCCGATCTGCCAATCTACTTACAATTGCACAACGCCTTGGTGAAATTGATCAAGTCGGGAATTTTAAAAGGAGGAACAAAATTGCCAGGAACTAGAAGCTTGGCTGAGCAACTCACCCTGCACCGGAAAACCGTGATTGCGGCCTATGACGAGCTTTTGAGTCAGGGCTGGACAGAAGCCACACCTTCGAAGGGGACATTTGTGAGCAATAAATTACCAGAAATTCAGCCTGTGGGAAATGCTACCGATGGTAGACATCAGGCGAATGCGGGTTTTAGTTTTGATCCTAATAGGAATTTGCATCGGCACTATCCTACCAAAAAGCAACAACTTGTCCTTGATGAAGGGATTCCCGATGTAAGAATTGCTCCAATGACTGAAATTCTGAGACACTATCGAGGGATTATTTCGCGAAGCTATAATGCGAAACACTTGGCTTATGGCTCATTTTATGGCGATGAGTCATTAAGAATAACCCTCGCAAATTATCTACAAGAAACCAGAGGAATTGCTTGCACTCCAGAAAATGTGATGATCACCCGAGGTAGTCAAATGGGCATGTATTTGTCTTCGCAGTTGATCCATAAATCAGGCGGTTATAGCGTGGTAGGAAATACAAATTACATCGCGGCAAATCTTACTTTAGAAGATGCTGGAGCCAAGTTGCTCTTCGCTAAGGTGGATGAAAATGGTTTGGTGACAACCGATATTGAGGCTTTTTGTAAAACATATGACGTCAAATCAGTCTTTGTAACCTCTCACCATCATCATCCCACCACAGTTACTTTGAGTCCCGAGCGAAGGCTTCATTTGGTAGAATTAGCGCGAACCTATGGCTTTGCTATTTTAGAGGACGACTACGATTATGATTTTCATTATCAACGTGCTCCATTGCTGCCTTTGGCGAGCACAGATGCTGGCAATCATGTGATTTATATGGGAGCGATGTGTAAAATAGTGGCTCCCGCTATTCGAGTAGGTTATTTGGTTGGGCCGAAGGATTTTATTGAAGCTGCTGGTCATTTTAGAAGGATTATCGATAGACAAGGCGATGCCATCATGGAAAGGGCCATCGCTCTAATGATTGAGCAAGGAGATTTACAAAGACATATTCGAAAGGCGCTGAAGACCTATCAAGAAAGACGGGATCATTTTTATCAGTTACTTCAAACTCATTTATCACCTTATTTAGAATTTCAAGTACCAGAAGGAGGGATGGCCTTCTGGGTAATTCTTAGAAAAGATATCAATTGGGCTAAAGTGGCGCAAAGTTGCTTAGAAAAGGGTTTAATTATTCCTGATTATGTGAATTATGATCCTTACAATGCTGGTCATAATGGAATTAGAATGGGCTTTGCTGCTTTGAATAAAGATGAACAAATAGAAGTAGTTTCAATCCTCAAGTCATGTTTAGAAAAAATTTCTGCAAATTAATTTTTGAAAATGTCCCCAGAAGTTCTGAGTCATCGTCATTGGGCAAATCACGTACAATTCAATTTTTTGAAACCAAAAATTTTTAACAACATGAAGAAGTTTTTATACCTGTTTAGAGGTGGCGATGCTAGAATGGCCGAAATGTCACCAGAAGAAGTACAAGCGGAAATGGCCAAATGGGGAGTTTGGATGCAAGGATTGGCCGAAAGAGGTCAATTGATAGATGGTTTGCCCTTAAAAGCTGAAGGCATGCAAGTGTCTAAGAAAGGTCAATTGATTACCGATGGGCCATTTGCCGAAGGTGCTGAAATTGTTGGGGGCTATTTAATGGTCAATGCCACAGACTTAAAACAAGCAGTCGAAATTTCAAAAGGCTGCCCAATTTTAGAGGCCGAAGATGGTAATATTGAAGTAAGAGAAATTGCTGATATGTAAGTCTTGGCACTAGATTTCGGTCTATTTTTTGGTGCTATTCAATCTCCTTTCTGAATTCAGAAAGGAGATTTTCATTTCAAACTAAACTCATCTCCAGCTAAATAAATTGAGAGTTTGATATCCTTTTGGCCTAATTTTTTTCCTTGAAGTTTAGCCTTCTTGCCTCCCGCATCGAACACTAATACCTGAGAAGCACCAACCACTTTTACCTTATCGCCCGAAACCACAATGGCGGTGGACTCATCAATGCCAATACATTTAATTTCTGGATGCTCCATGGTCAATGTCAGCATACGGTTATAGCGGCTTCTTTTTACAAAATGTTGGTCGATGATGGCTTTCTTCAAGAATCCCAAACCATTGGCCAATTCGACATTGCCTTGCTCCATCACCTTAAAGCCGCCTTCTTCATCGGGGTAAGCCACTTGAGTTCCAGTGATCATTTTTTCACTCATTACTGCCGCACCCGCACTTGTGCCTGCAATCATTCCTCCGTTATTAAAGCAATCCCAAATGGCTTTTTCAATTTCAGTGCCTGCCACAATTCCCATGAATCTATTTTGGTCACCACCAGAAATGTAAATCAACTTGGCTTTTCTAATGGAATCAAGCAAAACAGGGTTTGGCGTTTCACCTTTCTCGAAGTTAAAAGCGGTAGCGTTTTTAATACCATTATCGGTGAATTGCTTTTTGCCAGAGGCCATAGCTTCATCGCCATACATTGTTGACATTGGCAATACCACAGCGTATCCTTCGGTTCTTAAACCAGCTTCATCAATCATGGCATTGATCAATGAAGCAGGCCGACTACCACCGCCTATGATAAAGAGCTTGCCTTGTTTCTTTTGGGCGATACTTACCTGACTGAATAAAATAAGGCTTAAAAATATTAGTAGTGGTCTTTTCATAATTGATTTGCTTCAGGCTTTGGGCTAGTTTCGTTTCTTAAATTTCAATCAAGTTATCAATTATTCTCCAAGCCATTGATTACGAGCCATTTCGCCTTGGTCAGATAATGACACTTGGTAAATAGAGAAGTAATTTCCTTCATCGGCAGTCAATTCGAAATTCAGCTTTCTTCCAAATCTGTTGATTTCAAGTTGAATGGTTTGAGATTTTTCAAAATCTAAAGTTCCATAATTGAGTACTTCATCTTTAAGGCTAAGCACTTCTTCGGCAGGTGAGTTGGGTGCTAAGGCATCAATAAAATGGCGTCCTCCTTGTTCAGTCACTTTAATTCCGAAACGCTTTTCTTCTGGCTTTGCCGAAGATTTAAGTTCGAAATTCAAACCAAATTGAGGGAATAAAATGGAAAGTTCCTTTTCGAATGATTCAGTCCCTGAGATGTAATGCTCGAAATAATCGCTTAATGAAGACTCATAAACTTCTTCGCAAATTTGTTGGTAATCTTCGAATGTATACCCCTTTTGGTTTTCCCCAAACCGAATCCACATCAACTTCATTACATCATCCAGGCTTTTCTTATGATCTGTTTTGATTCGAATTTTAAGATCAAGGATCAAAGCCAATAATGCGCCTTCATTATAAATGGACACTTTTCTGCCTGGCACGCCTTTTTCATAGCCGTCCAACCATAAGTCATAGGAAGAACTTGCAACGGACATGTTCTTGCGTCCATCATTTAAATAGTGTCTTTCGAGGAGTTTATTTAACTCAATTAGATATTCTTCCAAACTGAATACACCACTTCGTTGTAAGAAAAGGTCGCCATAATAGGTGGTTACACCTTCAGTCACAAAACCTGTTTCATGATAGTTTTCGGATTGAAAATCATAGGGCACCATCTCCTTCGGTCGAAGCCGGATGACATTCCAGGTATGGAAAAGCTCATGGCAACTCACACCAAGGAATTCCTTATAAAGCGGTCTTTCATTCAACTCAGAAGAAGGCCCCAAAGTGATTACTGTAGAATTCCAATGTTCAACGCCATGGTAATGTCGGTAGGGCAAACACTGATAAATAAAGTGGTAGTCTTTGCATGGAAAACCGCCCATGACTTCAATTTGTAATTCGGTAAATCGTCTAAAATCATGGACAACATCCTCTTCAGTTCTCGGAAATTCACCTACAATCCATAGATAGAATTGATATCCTTGAACTTCATAGCTTATCTTTTTCAATTTTTTGGTAGCCACTAATGGGCTATCCACCAAATGATAATAATTATCTGTTTTAAAGAGTTGCGGACCTACTTGCGCTAAGCCCGTTGCAAATTGATAATCTTCGGGCACTTTGATCTCAACGGAACAAGACTCGCTCAATCTACCTTCTGCATAAAGCAAACAATTGATGAAGTTAATATAAAGCTGTTCTTCGTCTAACCAAGAATTCCCGGCATCCATTAAAAAGGCATAGTAGCTATACTTTATGGTGAGCTGCTTTAATCCGACACTTTCAACAATCCATTTGTCCTTAGTTAACTTATTGTAGGCTATGGTATTTCCATTTTCATCATAAGCCTTAATGTTCATGATGTTTTTAGCGAAGTTTTGAATAGTATATCTCCCCGGTCTCCACGAAGGTAAATTGAGTATTATTTGGTCTTGCTCAATGTTGGATAGCTTAAGTGCGATATCAATAATATGCTTATTCGGATTGCCGTAAGAGATGGTATAATGCATGTTCGAATTTAATTTAATGGCTTTGCGCTTTACACAATTACTGAAATAATTTTGGGGGCCAAACGAATCGAGTTTCGAAAAACGAGCCCTGTGCCGATTTTGGGCATATTTTCATTACCTTTGATGCCAGAGGAAATACTTAAACATTTTCTTGTTCACGTTGGCATATCTAAAAAAGCTGCCTATCTTTGCAGTCCTTTTTGGAACAGACCATAAGAAATTAATTATACAATGAAAAGAACATTCCAACCTTCGCAGAGAAAAAGAAAGAACAAGCACGGCTTCAGAGCAAGAATGGAATCAGCTAACGGTAGAAGAGTTCTGGCTAGCAGAAGAGCTAAAGGCAGACATAAATTGACCGTTTCTGACGAGAAAAAAGGCAAGAAGTAATCTTCTCCTCGGCCGAGGTTTTCATATTTTAAAACCTCAAAGTCATCGAACCCAAGAAATTGAAATACACTTTCCCGAAAACGGAGAGATTGCATAGCAAAAAAATAATTCAGGAGCTTTTCGAAAAAGGCTCCTCTTTTTATTTGTACCCCTTCAAGATTGTTTACATATCGAATCCATACGATAATGACCAATCTTTGCCTCAATTCTTAGTTTCTGTATCTAAGAAGAAATTCAAAAAAGCCGTTGATCGAAATAAGATCAAGCGCAGAATTAAGGAAGCTTACCGTCTTAATAAGCATTCACTTGAGCATGAAGAGGCCACAACGAAGTCACTTTGCCTTGGCTTGATTTATACAGGCAAGGAAATCCACGAATACAAACTCATTGAATCGAAAGTAAAGAAGCTCATTGCAAGGCTTGTTGAGTTGAATTCAGAAGTTTCTGAGTAAAAAGCCTCCCATTCAACCGATTAGTTTTCCGCTTCGGTTTATGCATTCTTATTTCTTCGCCATATATTGAGTCATTCTACCGAAATTGTAATTTCGAATAACAGAACGGCACAATGACCGTTTGGCTCACAATATGAATAAGAAGATGTCAAAGAATAAATTCAAGAAGCGATATGTGATTTTAGTCCTTTTGTCGGGCTTCGCGCTTTGGTCTTTTACGGCTCCACAAAACGATAAGTACTTCGAAATCCTTAAAAACCTCGATATTTTCGCCACAATGTATAAAGAGGTCAACGCCAATTATGTTGACGATATTAATCCTAATACTTTCATGCGAGTCGGGATTGACGAAATGCTCAACCGGCTCGATCCTTACACTAACTTTTATTCAGAAGATCAGATTGAAGACGCTCGCACAGAAAATACAGGGGAATATGGTGGTATCGGTGCTCAAGTCGCGCTTATCGATAATAAAGTAATGATTTTAATGCCTGATAAAGGATTTTCTGCAGCCAAAGCTGGTTTGAAAAGGGGTGATGAAATTATCAGTATCGATGGAATTGATGTAAAAGGCAACTTTGAACGGGCTAGTGAATACATTAAAGGTCAGGCTTCCAAAAAAGTAAAACTAAAAGTCAATAGACAAAATGTGGGTACATTAGATATCAGTGTTGACTTGGAAAAAATAGACTTACCAAATGTGCCCTATTTCGGAATGGTGACTGCGGATATTGGAATTATCAAACAAACTGGATTTACGAATGATGCTTCAAAGGAAGTGAAAAGTGCGCTGCGTGAACTTAAAAAGCAAGGAGCTAATAAAGTGATTCTCGACTTACGAGGCAATCCAGGTGGTTTACTCAATGAGGCGGTCAATATTTCTAACATATTCATTCCTAAAGGAGAGTTGGTAGTAACCACAAAAGGAAAGTTAGAAGAGACCAATGCGACTTATAAAACTTTAAATTCTTCAACAGATGAAGAAATACCATTGGTGGTGCTCACTTCTAGCAATAGCGCATCAGCCTCTGAGATTGTGGCTGGAGTGATTCAAGATTATGATCGTGGTGTAATCGTTGGGCAGAAATCCTTTGGAAAAGGATTGGTACAGAGAACTTTACCACTTTCTTATAATTCTCAAATGAAGGTCACTATTGCAAAATATTACACACCAAGCGGGAGATGCATTCAAGCGCTTGACTATGGAAATCGGAATGAGGATGGCAGTGTAGGCAAGGTACCCGATTCTTTAAAAACACTTTTCAAGACAAGAGGGGGGAGGCCAGTTTATGATGGAGGCGGAGTAGATCCTGATTTATTGGTGGATGCAAAGAAGTTGGCACCTGTGACAATTGGAATGTTAAGAGAAAGCTTGCTACTAAAATTCGGCAATCAATATGAAACACAAATCGATTCGATTGCAGACATTAAAGATTTTCAAATCACCGATAAAATATTCAATGATTTCAAGGCTTGGGCTTTAACCCAAGATTTTGATTATGCCAGCCCACTTGAGAAAGAAGTCGAAAGACTCAAGGAGGTGGCACAGTCAAATGACGCATTGGGTAAAATTCAAAGTCAGATTTCGCAAATCGAAAAGGCTCTCGGTCATGACAAGGCCGCTGATATTGAGGCTAACAAACTCCAGTTAAAGCAATTATTAAAAGAGGAATTTGTCTCTAGGTTCTATTTAGAAGAAGGAAGATTAGAAGCTTCTTTCGAAAATGACCAAGATTTAAAGCAAGCCATTCAAGTGTTGAATGATTCGGCTAAGTATGCTAAGATAATTAAGGGTCAGTAATTCTTCATCCCAGACTTGATCAACCTATAAATATTGGACTACATCCTGCTCTTTCTAATAGGTATTATAGGCGGTTTTCTAGCAGGCCTTATTGGAATTGGCGGAGGGGTGCTTTACATACTCATTCTGCCTTATCTACTTCTAGAGATGGGCTATCCAGATGCTGAAATTGTTCAGTTTACGATTGCAAATTCCTTGGTGGGTACTATGTTCGCAGCGCTCTCAGGTAATATTGCACTCATTCTTAAGAAGGAATTCTACTGGAAGGAAGTGATTATTATGGGCGGTTTTGCCACTGTTTGCTCATTGCTTTGCTTAAACTTGGTCGTCAATACACCATTTTATCAAAGAGATAAATTCAATTTGGTTGTAATTGGCTTGCTCTTGTTCATTGCCTACCGAACTTTGAAAGGGACTAGAAAGCAACCTAATCCAGAAATGCATCCAATTGAGGACCTGAAAATCGGGGGTATTGGCGCTTTGGCCGGGATACTTTCAGCGCTTTCAGGTCTTGGCGGAGGAGTCATTATTATTTCTGCCTTAAATCTCAAGTTCAATGTCGACATGAAAAAGGCAAAGTCGATTTCCTTAGGCGTCATCTTCATCAGTTCATTCATAATGTCAATTTCCAATTTGTTTGAAAGCCCAGTTCTTGAGCTCAAAGGAAATAACATAGGTTATATTGTCTGGCCGCTTGCGCTGATTTTATCTGCGGGCGTTGTAATTGGCTCTCCTTTGGGAGTAAGATTTGCTAGGAAGCTTTCTAATCGCACCATCAGTTATATCTTTGTACTGTTTTTAGTAGTGGTGATTGTAGATAAGTTACTTCAGCTTATTGCCTAAGGCCCGTTCTGTTTTCAATTTTAACCCAAGATCATTGTGATCAAAATTCTAAGTATTGAGACCTCGACAACTGTCTGCTCGGTTTGTATATCTGTGGATGGAGTGCCATTAGCCTATCAGAAAATGTTTCTGGAAAAATCTCATTCCAGCTTATTGACCATAATAATCGACCAGTTGATGAAGCAAGTAGATTTGTCAATGAACGACCTCGATGCCATAGCGGTGTCTAAAGGCCCTGGCTCATACACAGGATTAAGAATTGGAGTAAGCACTGCCAAAGGGCTTTGTTACGCGCTCGATAAGCCCTTGATAGCAATCAATACTTTGTTGGCCATGGCGCATGAGGTTAATCAAGTGAATCATTCAAAACTGTTATTATGCCCAATGATTGATGCAAGACGAATGGAAGTTTATACTGCCATATTCGATCATGAACTCAATCAAATCGAAGCGACTAACGCAAAAGTATTAGATGAAACTTCTTTTCAAGGAACATTAGATAAAGGTCAAGCGTTGTTCTTCGGAAATGGCGCAGATAAGTTCAAGGACTTTAGAGTGGAAGAAGCCAATATTGTACTTATAGAGAATATTAGTCCGTCAGCCTCATCAATCGGCAGTTTGGCCTTTGAAGCTTATCAAAGAAATGAGTTTGAAGATTTGGCTTATTTCGAGCCCTATTACTTGAAGGACTTTATTGCTACCAAACCGAAGAAATTATTATAAGATGGAAGAGAAGGAAATTATCAATCGTGTGGCAAGTAGTCCGATAGTCACCTTGAACCTCGAAGATTATTATCATGGGGGAGAAAGAGTTGAATACGATATTGCTCAACACCTCTTTCAAGGGTTGATTTTAAAGGAGAAGGACTTCAGAGAATTTATTAAAGACCACGATTGGTCAATTTATCAAGGTAAAAACGTAGCGCTTTTTTGTTCCGAGGATGCTATCGTCCCAACTTGGGCTTATATGCTCTTGGCTACGAAGCTTTCGCCTTATGCCAATATAGTTGTATTTGGAAAAAACGAAGTGCTTGAGTTCGCACTTTTCAAAGAGGCACTCTCGAAAATCGACTTGACTTTATTCGAAAATCGACCTGTCGTGATTAAAGGATGCGGAGATTTACCAATTTCTGAATCCGCATATGTAGAAATTACTCGACTACTAATGCCTGTTGCAAAATCAATAATGTATGGTGAACCGTGTAGTACGGTACCTTTATACAAAAAATCTTCGCGCTCTAGCAATTGATCTTCAAGTCGTTAACTTTTTATTTAAAAAATCTCTGGAGAAGGTTTGGATTCCTAAGGATTACCATGCTACATTTGCATCCCGTTTGAACGAAGCGGACACAAATTGAAAAGCTTACACCAACGAAACTTTAAATTATTTTTTGATTTAGTTAGTTGGAATTAGAAAAGATTAGTTTACCTTTGCATCCGCTTTGGGAGAGACCAGAGGGAAGAAAGTTAAGAAAGGGGTGATCGAACGAGATCATCTCAAAATTTATGGGAGGTTTCAGGGCCTTTTATAAAACGTTTATCGAAAGTATTTCCAGCAGGGAACTGCCACACCATGACGATATAGCTATCAACAAGTGGCGGGGAGGCTGGGGGTCGTTAAAGTAGATAGAGAAGTTCTTTGAATAGA